>MDTB01174537.1_pt1 | contig 18586 bp, 19 predicted proteins | sample 811161 | NCBI WGS metagenome assembly MDTB01 (sample SAMN05326650, study PRJNA326480) | marine metagenome | isolation source: seawater | place: Mediterranean Sea | collected 2009
ATATACAGATACAAGATTTAAAAGACTTTACAAATTTGATAAGTCAACTTAAACAAGAAAAGCTTAAATTTAAAGTAATACGGCACAAAAAGAAAAAGTATGCTTTCATACAAAGAGTCCTTGAAAATTTTAAAAGAAACTGATGCATTAGTAGAAGGACACTTCATTCTTTCATCAGGTCTTCATAGTGATAAATATATTCAATGTGCAAAACTTTTAAGCAAACCTCAAAAAGCAAAAGATTTATGTTTATCTTTAGCAGAAAAAATTAAAGAAAATTATAAAAACTTTAATCTTATTCTTTCTCCAGCAATTGGCGGCATTGTAATTGGGTACGAAATAGGTCGACTCTTGAATGCAGAAACTATTTTTGCTGAAAGAGAAAATAATACTTTTCAATTACGAAGAGGTTTTGAAATTGTTAAAAAGCACAAAATACTAATAGTGGAAGATGTAATAACGACAGGTAAATCTAGTTTAGAATGTTCAGAGATTGCTGAAAAATCAGGAGCACAAATTGTTGGCTTTGCATGCTTAATAGATAGATCAAACGGTAAAAGCAAAATTAATAAAAAAATTGTTTCACAAGTTCAAATAGAAATTCCTACTTTTACAAAAGAAAATATTCCTGAAAATTTAAAAAAATTAAAGGCTATTAAGCCAGGAAGTAGAAAATTATAATGATAAAGCCAAAACTTGGTGTAAACATTGATCATGTTGCAACAGTTAGAAATGCTAGAGGAGAAGATTACCCAAGTCCTTTAAGAGCTGCTTTATTAGCTCAAAAGTATGGAGCAGATTCTATTACGATACATCTAAGAGAAGATAGAAGACATATACGAGATAATGATTTAATTAAAATAAATAAGAAACTTAAAATTCCTCTTAATTTAGAAATGGCACCTACAATTGAGATGCTTAAAATTTCATTAAAACATAAGCCAGATTATATTTGTATAGTCCCTGAAAAGAGAACAGAGATTACAACAGAGGGTGGTTTAAATATAAAAAAAAATAAAAAACTTCTGAAAAAAATTTTAAAAAAATTTAAATTAAAAAATATTAGATCTAGTTTGTTTATAGAGCCAAAAATATCAGATATAAAAATTGCGAAGGATATTAATGCTGACTGTATTGAAATTCACACAGGAAAAATTTGTAATTTATACAATAAAAAAAAAAAATATCAAAAAAGAACTAAAAAAAATTAAAACAGCTGTTAAATATGCAAACAAAATTGGATTAGAGGTTCATGCAGGCCATGGGATCAATTTTGCTTCTGCCAAAATCTTATCAAAAATTAAAGGAATTAAAGAATATAATATAGGACATTTCCTAATTGGAGAGTCAATTTTTTTAGGTTTAAAAAAAACAATTAAAATATTCAAAGGAATTATAAAATAATGAATTTAATAAAATTTTATTCTAATGAAATAAAAAACAATATAATTAAAAACAAAAAAATTTTTAATTTAAAAAATAAAAATGATATCAAAAATATTATTGTAGAAACCCCACCAGATAAATTTAATTTTGATTTATCATCAAATGCTGCAATGATATTAGCTAAAAGCACACATAGCAATCCAAGGGATATAGCAGAAAAATTAAAAGAAATATTGCAAAACGCAATTAAAGATTTTTCTTCCACTGAAATTGCAGGTCCAGGTTTTTTAAATTTCAAAATAAGCAATAATGCATGGAAAAAAAATTTAGAGTCTATATCGCAAGCAGGTAAAAATTATGGAACAAATAAGCAAAAAAAAAGTTTCAATATAGAATTTGTGTCTGCTAATCCAACTGGCCCAATGCACGTAGGCCATTGCAGAGGAGCGGTATTCGGTGATGTTTTGAGCAATTTATTAATTTTTAATGGTGGGAAAGTAACAAAAGATTTTTATATAAATGATTATGGAAATCAAATTCATAACTTTGTTAAGTCAGTTTATTTAAGAATAAGAGAAATTAAATTCAAAGAAAATTTTCCAGAAGACAAAGAATTATATAATGGTGAATATATTAAAGATATTTCAATAGAAGTACTAAAAAAAATAAAAAATCACGACTTCAATAGTTTTGAAAAAAGTTTTGATGTTTTAAAAAAAGAATCTTTAAATTACTCACTAAATCTAATAAAAACCGATCTTAAATTATTAGGTGTTAAGCATGACAATTTTTTTTCTGAAACACAAATGGTTAAAAAGAAATCTGTCGACAAAGCAATTAATATTTTAAAAAAAAATAAGTTTGTTTTCGAAGGTTATTTGCAACCTCCAAAAGGTGAAGAAAACTCATCGTGGAAAAAAACAAAAAGATTAATTTTTAAATCATCAAGTTTTGGTGATGATGCTGATAGAGCTTTACAAAAAGATGATGGAACTTGGACATATTTTGCTAATGATATTGGTTATCATTCAACAAAAATAAATAAAAAATATGATAGTTTAATTAATATTTTAGGCGCAGATCACATTGGCTATATAAAAAGAATTTCTGCAGCTGTTAAAGCTTTGTCAAATAATCAAATAAATTTGATTTGTAAAGTTTGCCAATTAGTAAAATTTTTAAAAAATGGTGAACCCTTTAAAATGTCAAAAAGATCTGGCGATTTCTTTCCATTAAATAAATTATTAAATGAGGTAAACAAAGACTCAATTAGGTTTATGATGCTTTACAGAAGTAATGATGTTGAATTAGATTTCGATTTTAAAAAAGTGTTAGAAAAAAATAAAGATAATCCAGTTTTTTATGTCCAGTATTGCTATGCAAGAATTAATTCTATTTTTAGAACTTTAAAAATCAAACCTTCAAAAAATACAAATCTTAATTCAGTTGAGTTTAATATAAATAATTTTGAACAAAAATTACTTAAAAAAATTATAGAATGGCCCAAGGTAATTGAAGTTTCTTCGAATAAACATGAACCTCACAGAATACCTTTTTACCTATATGAGCTTTCCACTCTATTTCATTCATATTGGAGCAAGGGCAATGAAGACCCTAAATACAAATTTATAAAAAATGGAAAAATTACTAATATTATAACTTTGAAAATTTTTCAAATAATTTCAATAATTTTAGAAAATGGAATGTTTATCTTAGGCGTTTCTTTACCAAAAAAAATGTAATGTATAAAAAAATAATAACTTCAATTCATTTATTATTGATTATTTTATTATTAAGTTTTGTCTTTACAGTTTATTTTTCTGAAGATATTTATATAAAAATTAATCAAAATAGAACTAATTATTCTGAAAATATTAAAATTAAAACCTTAAAGATACCATTACTTAAAAATGATACTGATAATGTTATTAATTTTAATTTAGAAAACAATGTCGAAAAAGAAATCAAACAAAGATACTTTTGGAATCTTTTAAAAAATGAATAGAAAAGCAGCTATAATAAGTATTAAAGGTACAAGTTTAACCTCGTTAGAAAAGAGTCTTCTTAAAAAAGAAAAGCCTTGGGGTGTTATTTTATTTAAGAGAAATATTGCTTCTTTTAAACAAACTAAGAATCTGACAAAAAATATAAGAAGATGTATGAATGATCCTTTTTACCCAATAGTTATAGATGAAGAAGGAGGTAAAGTTTCTAGATTATCGGAAATTTTTAGTACAAAAGAATTTTCTCAATATTTTTTTGGCAAATTGTATGAAAAAAATAAGATAAAAGGCAAACTAATTTACAAATATTATCTAGAAACAATTTGTAATATTTTAATCGACTTAGGAATAAACATTAACACCATTCCAGTAATGGACTTACTACAAAAGTCTACTCATGAAATTATAAAAGAAAGAACATACTCAAATAAATACAGCACCGTTAAATCTTTGGGAAAGTTTTGTATTTCTTTTTTAAAAAAGAAAAAAATAGCCTCTGTTGGTAAGCATATACCTGGCCACGGTTGTGCTAGTGATGATAGCCATTTAAAACTACCTGTTATTTTTAAAAAAAAAAATAAATTATATAGTGATGATTTTAAACTTTTTAAAAATTTAAAACCCAATTTTATGATGACTGCACATGTTCTTTATAAAAAGATAGACTCAAAAAATTTAGCTACTTTTTCAAATTTTGTAATAAAAAATATAATAAGGAAAAAACTAAATTTTAAGGGTATTTTAATTTCAGACGATATTTCAATGAAGGCGCTAAATAATAATTTAACTTCAAATGCTGAAAAAGCACTTAATGCAGGTTGTAATTTAGTATTATATTGTAAGGGCGATATTAAAGAGTCACAAAAACTATTAAAAAACTTGAGACTTATAGATAATTTTACGCAAAAAAAAACTTATCAATTTTATGATTTTTTAAGATAATATTAAATAATGGAATCAAATATTAATAATTCAATATCAGTAGATATTCCAAATTATTCTGGTCCTCTTCAAACACTTTTAGATTTAGCAAAAACGCAAAAAGTTGATTTAACTCAAATTTCAGTTACGAAGTTGGCTGACGAATTTTCAGAGTATATTAAAAATTTTAAAGATAAAAATCTGGATTTAGCTTTTGAATATCTTCTAATGGCAACTTGGCTTACTTATCTAAAATCTCGACTGCTTTTACCAGAAGAAGAAGATGATAATTTTAAAGCTTCTGAAATAGCTTTAAAACTTAAATTACAATTAAAAAAACTTGAACTAATAAGATTGTTATCGGATGAATTGTTAAAACGAAAAAGAGTAGGCAGAGATATTTTTTATAGAGGTACAAAGGGTGGCATAAGATCAAGTAAAAATCCAGTTTATAAAGTTACATTATATGAACTTATAAAAGCATATTCTTTAGTAAAAACACAATCTATATTTCAAAAAATTGATATTCCCAAATTACCAGTTATGACGACCCAGGAAGGTATTAAACAAATTAAAGATAATATGAATGTGATTGAAAGCTGGAAAAAGATAAATGAATTAATACCTGAAGCTTTTAATAAATCTGTTAAATCAAAAAAAAGTGGTTTAGCCTCAATTTTTACAGCAAGTCTAGAGTTAACAAAGGATGGTATTATAAATATTATGCAAGAAAAGTTATTTAGCGATGTTTTAATTAAAAAGTCTTCTCACACACCAATGAGACTAAAAAGTAAATAGAATTTATGAAAAAAATTAAGGAACATAATATTATTAACTTTCCTCAAAAAAAAACTAAACTTGAAAAAGAAGTTGAGGCTATTATATTTGCTGCAGAAGAACCTCTTGATGTTGAAACTATTGAAGAAAGAGTTGGTACTAGAAATAATATAAAAAAAATATTAGAAAGTTTACAAAATGAATATGCGAATAGAGGAATAAATCTAGTTTGTGTATCTAATAAATGGATCTTTAGAACTGCCCTTGACGTATCAAAGCTCATGTCTTTGCAAAAATCACAACAAAAAAAATTATCAAAAGCAACAATCGAAACATTGTCTATTATTGTTTATCACCAACCGGTTACAAGATCAGAAATTGAAGAAATAAGAGGTGTTGCATTTGCTTCAAACACACTTGAAATACTATTAGAGTTAGATTGGGTTAAACCCGCAGGTCGAAAAAATGTACCTGGAAAACCTATACAATATACAACAACAGAAAATTTTCTTAATCATTTTAATATTAAGAAATTGTCTGATTTACCAACAGTAGACGAACTATCATCAGCTGGTCTTATTGATGCTGGTTCTGTCGATTCATCAATTTTTGGAACAGGTAAATTTTTTAAGGAACAATCACAAGTTAAGAAAGACAATATTTATTCTGAAGTAGATGATGTATTAAAACAAACTACTAAAATTGAAGAATAATTATATTTATTTAATCGTTTTTATTGTATAGAATACTTCTATGGGAATAAGTTTTTGGCAAATAGCTATAGTAGTTGTACTTGTTGTTTTACTTTTTGGAAGAGGTAAAATTTCGAGTTTAATGGGTGATGTAGCTAAAGGAATTAAGAGTTTTAAAAAAGGAATGTCTTCAGATGAAAACAGTCAATCAAATTTAGAAGACAAAAAAGACGAAGATTCTAATTCTCAAAACAAATAATTACCAATGCCACAAATTGGATGGTTTGAATTACTAATAGTTGTTTTAGTAGCTATATTAGTTATTGGTCCAAAAGATTTTCCAGTTGTATTGAGAAAAGTTGGCAGTTGGATTGGCACAACAAAAAGATATTTTTCAGACATCCAAAATAAAGTTAATCAATCTATAGACGAAGAAGATTCAGTTGAAAAAAAATATTCACAAGAAAAGAAAAAGGATTTAGATGAACAAAAGTAATAATAATCAAGACACTATTACCGGACATCTAACAGAATTAAGGTCAAGATTAATAAAATCTTTAATATTTATTTTTATTATATTTATTTTAGGTTATATTTTTGCTGAGTATATTTATAGTTTCTTACTCGAACCTTATGCTAAAGCAGTTAGAAACGATGATTTAGAGAGACGACTTATTTTCACAGCATTGCATGAAACGTTTGTAACATATTTGAAACTTTCTTTTTTTGTTGCTCTTTTCTTGGGTAGCCCAATTTTTTTAACTCAAATGTGGAAATTCATTGCACCTGGTCTTTACAAAAATGAAAAAAAAGCATTACTTCCTTATCTTATCGCTACACCTATACTTTTTTTACTAGGAGGTATGCTTGTTTATTATTTAGTTATGCCACTAGCAATTAAGTTTTTTTTAAGTTTTGAAACAACTGGCAATATAAATAATCTTCCGATTCAACTAGAAGCAAAAGTGAATGAATATCTTTCATTAATAATGAGATTGATTTTTGCATTCGGGTTAAGTTTTCAACTTCCTGTATTATTAAACTTATTGGCAAGAATAGGTGCTATAGATTCTAAGTATTTAAAAGAGAGAAGAAGGTACTTTATAGTAATCATTTTTGCAGCCGCTGCAATTCTTACACCGCCAGATCCAATCACTCAAATTGGTTTGGCAATACCTTTATTGATACTATATGAATTATCTATATTATCTGTGAAATTAACGGAAAAGAAGAACAATGCATAGTATAAAACTCTTAAGGGAAAAGCCTGATTTCTTTAAAAAAAAATTTCAGGATAGAAATGTTAAATTAAACTTAAACGATTTATTAAATTTAGATAAAAAAAATAGAGAAATAATTAATCAAAAAGAAAAACTTGAACAAGAGAGAAAGATTATTTCAAAAACTAAAAATGAATCTCAATTTAATAAATCAAAAGAAATTTCAAACAAAATAAAAACTTTAGAAAAAGAATTAGAGTCTCTTAATGAAAGTATTAATAAAATATTACATTTTCTTCCCAATATTGCACTTGAAGATGTTCCAATTGGATCAGACGAAAAGTCTAATAAGGTATTAAATAAAGTTGGCAAAACCCCAAATTTTAAATTTAAACCTAGATCTCACCATGAAATAGGAAAAAATTTAAATTTAATGGATTTTGATTTAGCTACCAAAACATCAGGAGCAAGATTTGTTTTTTTAAAAGGCAATTTAGCTAAACTTGAAAGAGCAATCTCAGACTTTATGCTTGATACACATACAAAAAAATTCGGATATCTTGAAATATCACCACCATTAATAGCTTCAGAAGATGCTATGTTTGGTACAGGGCAATTACCTAAATTTGAAAATGATCAATTTGAAATTAAATTCGATGAGGATAAAAATAGAAAATTTTTAATTCCAACCGCAGAGGTAATTTTGACTAATATGATTAGAGAAAAAAAATTATTACCTGATGAATTACCATTACGTCTTGTGGCTTCTACAGCTTGTTTTAGAAAAGAAGCTGGCAGTTATGGCAAAGATACAAAAGGAATGTTGAGACAGCATCAATTTTATAAAGTTGAGTTAGTCAGTGTTGTTGAACCTGAAAAATGTGATAATGAGTTGAAAAGAATGACATCATGTGCCGAACACATTCTTAAGGAATTAAAATTACCCTATAGATCTGTTATTCTTTCTTCCGGTGATATGGGTTTTAGTGCAGAAAAAACGATCGATTTAGAAGTTTGGATACCCTCGGAAGATAGTTATAGAGAAATTTCTAGCTGCTCTTCTTGTGGTCAATTTCAATCCAGGAGGATGAAAGCTAAATTTAAAAATAAAAGTCAAACAGATTTTCCAAGCACTCTTAATGGTTCAGGCCTAGCTGTAGGTAGAACTTTAATAGCTATAATGGAAAATTATCAAGATTCAGATGGTAGAGTGATTATTCCTGATGTGTTAAGACCATACATGAATAATTTAGATAAAATTTAGCAATTATTGATAAAATTTTGTTGTCTAAATATATTTATTAATATATTTATTCTATCATTATGAGTTCAAATTTCGCACAATTTATACCTCTAATATTAATTTTTGTTATTTTCTATTTCTTCTTAATAAGACCTCAACAAAAGAAAGTTAGAGAACACAAATCAATGACACAAAATTTAAAAAGAGGTGACGAAGTTATAACCTCTGGTGGAATAATTGGAACAGTAGATAGAGTTTTTGAGGATGACAGAATAGAGCTCAATATTTCTGAAGGAGTGAAAGTACAAGTAATCAAGAATACAATACAGGGACATCTAAAAAAAGAGACAAAAGAGACAAAAGAGACAAAAAAATAAACTTTTTGTGTTAAATTTTTCAAAGATAAAAATCATATTAATCTATCTATCTTTTATAGTAATAAGCTTATTTTGTTATTCTAACTTTTCAGACTCAGAAAATATATTTTTAAAAAAAAAAATTAATCTCGGACTTGACTTACAGGGTGGTTCATATCTTCTTTTAGAAGTTGATAGTAAACCTCTTCAAAAAAGACAAATTAAATCAAAAGTTATTCCATTAAAAAAAAAACTTATTGAAAAAAAAATTAATTACAAAAATTTTAAAATTCAAAATAATAAGATAAGTTTTTATATATCTCAAAACGATGAAGAAAAATTCAATAAACTTTTTACTGATAAAAATAATGATATCAATACTTTTTTAGATAAGTATAGATCTTTTGAATTAGAATATAATTTAGTAAATGGTCAAATCATAATTGGTCTATCAAAAAACGGTATAATTAATCTTAATACATCTGCAGTAGATCAATCAATTGAGATTGTTAGAAAAAGAATTGATGAAACTGGAACGAAAGAGCCTTCAATAATAAAAAGAGGTAGTAATAGAATTTTAGTTGAATTACCAGGTGTTAAGGACCCTGAAAGAATTAAAGAGCTTCTTGGTAAAACAGCTCAATTATCATTTAGATTAGTAACAGATAATAAAACAGAATTTGGTAATGAAATTTTTACTCTAATTGACACACAAGAAAAAATATCAGTTAGTAAAAGAATTATTTTAACTGGTGATAATTTAATTGATGCAAATCCTAAGTATGACAATATTAACCAAGAACCAATAGTTGCATTTACTCTTAATAGGCTTGGATCTCAAAGATTTGGACAGGCAACAAGCAAAAATATTGGTAAAAGAATTGCAATTATTTTAGACAATGAAGCTATAAGCGCGCCAGTAATAAGAGATTCGATTACTGGAGGGCAGGGAACTATTTCAGGAAATTTTACATTTCAAAGTGCTACCGACCTTGCGTTACTTTTACGTTCAGGTGCACTTCCAGCACCTTTATCTGTCGTAGAAGAGAGAACAGTAGGACCAGATTTAGGCCAGGACTCTATAGACGCTGGGGTTATATCTTTAATTATTGGTTTTTCTTTGGTGATAGTTTTTATGATAATTAAATATCGTTTTTTTGGTATTATTGCTAATATCTCATTAATCTCAAACCTATTGATGCTGATTGGTTTTTTAACTTTACTAGAGGCAACACTTACCTTACCTGGAATTGCAGGTATAATTTTAACAGTAGGAATGGCTGTTGATGCAAATGTGTTGATATTTGAAAGAATTAAAGAAGAATTAAATAAAAATATAGGAAATAACGTTCAAGCCTTTGATTTAGGATTTAAAAGGTCGGTAGTAACTATTTTAGATGCAAACATCACTACATTAATCGCGTCAATAATACTTTTTATATTTGGCTCAGGTCCCGTGAAAGGTTTTGCTGTTACACTGTCAATTGGATTAATCACAACGTTATTTTCTGCATATTTTATTTCAAGACATTTAACCTCGATTGTAGTTTTAAAAAATAAAGAGAAGAAACTCTTAATATGAAAAAATTATACAATTTTAATTTTGTATCTAAATTTAAAGTTGCCAATATAGCCTCAATTTTTTTAACATTAATAAGTTTAGTTTTAATATCTTTAAAAGGCTTGAATTATGGAATTGATTTTAAGGGTGGGACGCTTATTGAATTAAGAGTGGAGTCTGACAAAATTACAATAAGTGACGTTCGATCTGCTTTTTCAAATATGAATTTAGGAGATTTAAACGTAAAGGAGTTTGGTAAAAAAGGAGATTATTTAATTAAATTTGAAAAAAAAGATTTTAATGAAAATATCAATATTAAATCAATTAAAGATAATGTAATAAGCAAATTAGGTTTAGATGTAAATTTTAGACGTGTAGAAAATGTAGGGCCAAAGGTCAGTGCTGAATTGTTAAATTCTGGATTATTAGCCATAAGTTTAGCTTTGGGAGCCATGTTGTTTTATATTTGGGTTAGATTTGAATGGCAATTTAGTCTTGGATCAATTGTAGCAATATTTCACGATGTAATTATTACGGTTGGTATTTTCTCTTTATTATCCCTTGAGGTTAATTTATCAATAGTTGCTGCTGTTTTAACAATTGTTGGTTATTCTATGAATGATACCGTTGTTATTTATGATCGTATTAGGGAAAATTTATCTAAGTTTTCATCGAGTACAATAGAAGATGTTTCTAATACTTCTATTAATGAAACTTTGTCACGGACTATTATCACTTCTGTTACAACTTTATTAGCACTTTTTTCAATATTTTTTTTAGGTGGAGAAATTTTAAAAGGTTTCTCATTGGCAATGATTATAGGTGTGATAATTGGAACATACTCATCTATATTTGTAGCTTCTCCAATATTGAAGTATTTGAAAGTTAGTTATAAATCTATTGCTAAAGACGATAAAAAAAACTAATAAAGATTCTGAGCAATAACCATTGTCATAAGCATTGGTAATGACAGTAAAGTATTAACACGAGAAGTAATTACCGCAGTTTTTGCATGCTTTGCTTTATCTTCAGGAGCACATTCTACAATACCAAGAACTTTTTTTTGATTAGGCCAAATTATAAACCAAACATTAAAAGCCATAATAATTCCAAGCCACATACCAATTCCAATTGCAGTATTTTTTCCGCCACTACCTACACCAAGTATCATTGCATCATGAACATAGCCATTTAAATAAGCTACAATTAAACCTGTTACTATTGTCGCTAATGCTGCCCATCTAAAATAAAATAAAACAGCAGGGGCAATAATCTTTGTAATTGCAGGTTTTTGTTCATCAGTAAATTTCGGCATGTTAGGTATTTGAACAAAATTTAGATACCATAATAATCCAATCCACATTATTCCAACAACAACATGTAAATATCGAAATAACCAACTCCAAAAAAGTCTATCAAAAGCCCAATCACCACCAGCAAAGAAAAGTCCAACAAATAACAAAATAGCTAATATAGCTGAAAGGTGGATAGTTTTTGATAGAGATTGTAAAATGTTTACCATAGCTAATTATACCATAAAAAATTAATTTTATGCAGTTTTTTTCATTTTACCATTTATTAAATTTTTGAGAAATTTACCTGTATAACTGCTATCAAAAGTGGATATCTTTTCAGGAGATCCCTCAGCAATTACCTTACCTCCATCAGCACCACCCTCAGGGCCCATATCTATTATCCAATCAGCTGTTTTTATTACATCTAGGTTATGTTCAATGACAACTACAGTGTTACCAGTGTTTACAAAAGCTTGTAAGATTTCAAGTAATTTTTTGATATCATGAGTGTGCAAACCTGTTGTTGGTTCATCAAGAATATAAAGAGTTCTTCCGGTTGATCTTTTCGATAGTTCTTTTGCTAATTTAATTCTTTGAGCTTCACCACCTGATAGTGTGGTAGCCTGTTGCCCAATTTTTATATATCCTAGCCCAACATGTTTTAATGTTAATAGTTTTGAATGCACTGTTGGGATATTCTCAAAAAAATTACAACCTTCTTCAACTGTCATATCCAAAACTTCTGCTATATTTTTATTTTTGAATTTTATCTCTAATGTCTCTCTATTATACCTGCTACCTTTACAAGCGTCACAAGGTATATAAACATCAGGTAAAAAATGCATTTCATATGTTATTACACCATCACCTTCACACGTTTCACATCTCCCACCTCTTACATTAAAAGAATATCTTCCGGGTTTGTATCCTCGAGTTTTAGATTCTGGAAGATTAGCAAACCAATCTCTGATAGGACCAAATGCACCTGTATATGTAGCTGGATTTGATCTTGGTGTTCTTCCTATTGGAGACTGATCAATATCAATAACTTTATCAATTAATTCTATTCCCTTATAACCTTTAAAAGGTTTTGGTAATTTTCTAGATTTATTTTTGTTAAGAGATAAATTTAGTGCATTATACAAAGTTTGTAAAACCAAAGTTGATTTTCCGCTTCCTGATACCCCGGTAACACAAGTAAACGTTCCAGTTGGTATTTTAAGGTTTGCATTTTGCAGGTTGTTTCCGGTAGCGCCTAAAATTTCTAAATACCTACCGTTTTTTGCTGTTCTTCTTTTTCTTGGTAAGGATATATATTTTTTACCAGATAAATAATTTCCTGTAATACTATCATCTGTATTTATAATATCTTTTAAATTTCCTTGTGCAGTAATTTGCCCACCATTTAAACCAGCCTCAGGACCAAGATCAATAATATGATCCGCATTTTCCATAGTCTCAGTATCATGCTCAACAACAATGACAGTGTTACCTAAATCTCTAAGTTTTTTTAATGCAGTAATTAATTTTTTATTATCTCTTTGATGTAGACCAATTGAAGGCTCATCTAATACATAAAGAACACCTGTTAATCCTGAACCAATTTGTGAAGCTAATCTTATTCTTTGAGATTCACCACCTGATAATGTTCCAGACTCTCGCGATAATGTTAAATAATTCAGACCAACGTTTAATAAAAAATTTAATCTTTCATTAATTTCTTTAAGTATATGTTGGGCAATTTTTTTCTCTCTAGAAGATAGAATATTTTCTAGATTCGCAAACCATTTTTGCGAGTCTTCTATTGAAAATTTTGTTATCTCACTAATGTTTAATTTATTAATTTTAACACACAGAGCCTCTTCTTTTAGTCTCATTCCATTACATTTTTCACAGCTACTTTCGCTTTGATATTGGGCAATTTCGTCTCTTTTCCAATCGCTATCCGTTTCCAAATATCTTCTTTCAAGATTATTTATTACACCTTCAAAAGTCTTTTTAGTGTCATATTTTTCATATCCATCATCATAATAAAACTTGATTTCCTCATCATCTGATCCATACAGAATTATGTCTTGGTATTTTTTTGGTAATTTTTTCCATTTTATATCTAAGGAAAATTTATAATGTTTTGCAATTGACGATAATGTTTGAGCGTAATACATCGATGTAGATTTAGCCCATGGTTCAATAGCCCCATCTGCAATAGTTTTGTTTTTATCTGACACAACTAAATTTGGGTCTACATTTAGATTGTGACCTATACCCTCACACTCTTCACATGCGCCAAAAGGACTGTTAAATGAAAATAATCTTGGTTCAATTTCTTCAATTGTAAAACCACTTTCAGGACATGAGAATTTAGACGAAAACAATATACTCTCTTTTTTTCTAAATTTTTTAGGTAAAGTTTCATTTTCATATTCGGCTACAAGCAAACCATTAGAGAGATTAAGCGCGGTTTCTATACTATCAGCCAATCTATTACCTAATTTTGAATTTAAAACTATTCTATCGACAACAATTGAAATATCATGTTTTACTTTTTTGTTCAAATCAGGAAAATCATTAATATCGAAATATTTTCCATCAACCTTTATTTTTTGAAACCCTCTTTTTTTATAATTTAGAATATCTTTTTTGTATTCACCCTTTCTCCCTCTTACAACTGGTGCCAATAAAAATATTGTACAGTTTTTTGGTAAGGCTTTTACTTTATCAACCATTTCACTTACAGACTGAGATACAATTGGCTTCCCAGTAAATGGTGAGTAGGGTATACCAACTCTTGCAAATAGCACCCTCATGTAATCATAAATTTCTGTCACTGTTGCTACTGTAGATCTTGGATTTTTTGGAGCATTTTTTTGCTCTATTGAAATTGCTGGGCTTAAGCCCTCAATTAGGTCAACATTTGGTTTTTTCATTTTATCTAAGAATTGTCTAGCATAAGCAGACAAACTCTCAACATATCTTCTTTGACCTTCTGCATATATAGTGTCAAAAGCTAAAGACGATTTTCCTGATCCAGATAGACCAGTTATGACTATAATTTTCTCTTTAGGAATTTCTAAGGAAACATTTTTTAAATTGTGTTCTTTAGCCCCTTTAATCAATATCTTTTTAAGCATACTTTTTAACAGCCTGAATAGTTAAACCTTATAATTATAGTTAATTTATGGTATATTATCTTTTATTCACTAACAATAAACCTAAGAATTATGTCAGGAAGTTTAAATAAGGTTCAAATAATAGGAAGACTGGGTGCTGATCCCGAAATCAAGCAAATGGTTAACGGAAAAAACGTCGCAAGGTTAAGCGTTGCCACAAGTCAAAGTTGGAAAGATAAATCTAGTGGCGAGAGAAAAGAGAAAACCGAGTGGCATAGAGTTGTTATTTTTAATGAAGGACTGGTAAATATCGTACAACAATATCTAAAAAAAGGTGCAAATGTTTATCTTGAGGGACAATTAAGTACAAGAAAATGGAGAGACGAAAAGTCTGGACAAGACAAATATTCGACTGAAATAGTTCTTCAAGGATACAATTCCTCTTTAACAATGCTTGGTGGAAAGAATTCATCTAATAATAGCGAACCTTCTCAAGAAAGCTCTCTTCCTAATGATCAAATGTCACAAGATAACTCTGATCTTGATGATGAAATTCCTTTTTAAATAAATGCAAAAGACAGAATTAAAAAATAATTCTAATTATAAACCCATTTTTGTTCATCAAGAAATGAGTTCATCATATCTCTCTTATGCTATGAGCGTAATTGTTAGTAGAGCTCTTCCTGATGTTAGGGATGGTCTAAAACCTGTACATAGAAGAATTATTTATGCAATGTACAAAGGCGGCTATGATTGGAGTAAGCCTTTTCGTAAATCAGCAAGAATAGTTGGAGATGTGATTGGTAAGTACCATCCACATGGTGACCAAGCTGTTTATGATGCTTTAGTAAGATTGGTTCAAGACTTTTCTATGAGCCTACCACTAATTGATGGACAAGGTAATTTTGGATCAATTGATGGAGATCCTCCTGCTGCCATGAGATATACTGAAACTAAACTTTCCAAAGTTTCTCAGTTTCTTACTGAGGGATTAGAAAAAAACACAGTAGATTTTAGAAACAATTATGACGAAACTGAAAGGGAGCCAACTGTACTTCCATCACAATACCCTAATCTTTTAGTTAATGGTGCGGGCGGTATTGCTGTTGGAATGGCGACAAGTATTCCTCCTCACAATTTAGGTGAAATTATAGATGGAACAATCGGTTATATAAAAAATAATGACATTACAATTGGTCAACTAATGAAGCATATCCCAGGTCCAGATTTTCCAACAGGCGGTTTAATAATTGGAAGAGACATAATTAAACAAGGTTATAACAAAGGTAGAGGTTCATTTAAAATGAGAGGAGAGATAGAAGAAGAAAGTTTAAAAAATGGTAAATCAAGATTAGTTATTAAATCAATACCTTATCAAATAAATAAATCAGTTTTAAATGAAAGAATTGCTGATCTATCTCGTCAAAAAAAAATAGAGGGAGTGAGTGATATAAGAGATGAGTCTAATAGAGACGGCATAAGAGTAGTAATAGATTTAAGAAGAGGAGTTGAGCCAGAAACAATAAGACGTCAACTCTATAAACTAACAAGTATCGAATCTTCTTTTGGCTTTAATACTTTAGCAATAGTAAATGGAAAACCAAAAATACTTAATCTTAAAGAGTTTATTTCACAATTTGTTACCTTTAGAGAAAATACCGTTCTAAGGAGCATTAAGTTTGATCTTAAAAAAACTGAAGCAAGAGCTCACATACTAATTGGTATTGCCACCGCTGTTGAGAGCATTGACGCAATAATTAAAATTATTAAAAGCTCAAAAGATACTGAAACAGCAAAGAAAAATTTATTAAATAAAAAATGGCCAATTAAAAAAAGCTCAAAATTAGTTTTAATGATTGAAAAAAAACAAAACTTATCTAAATATCAATTAAGTGAAGTGCAGGTTAATTCAATTTTAGAATTAAGACTTCAAAAACTTACTACTTTTGGAATCAATGAAATTGAGACAGAAATTAAAAAATTATCCGAATTAATAATTTATTACAACAAAATTATAAAATCAAAAAAAGAACTATTTAATTTAATAATTAAAGAATTAGAAGAAGTTAAAAATAAATTTTCAATTAAACGAAGAACTAAAATAGTTGATACAGTTTTAAATTATAATATTGAAGAAACTATTCAAAAAGAAGCTGTTGTAATTAATATAACAAATCAGGGATATATTAAAAGAGGATCACTATCTTCAGTTAAGACACAAAAAAGAGGTGGAAAAGGTAAAACGGGTATTACTACAAGAGAAGAGGATTTTGTGGTTAGAATTTTGACTGGAAATTCACACAGTCAGGTCTTGTTTTTTTCATCTCAAGGTCTAGCTTATAAGCTTAAAGCATGGAAAACTCCTAAAGGAAGCCTTTCTTCTAAAGGAAAATCACTATTTAATTTATTACCACTTAAAAATACACAATCAATTACATCAACACTTCTTTTGCCTGAAAATGATAGCGAGTGGCAGAAGTTATTTGTTGTATTTGTAACAGCAAAAGGAAAAGTACGGAAAAATTCATTAATTGATTTTTTAAATGTTAATGCAAGTGGAAAAATTGCAATGAAACTTGACGAAAATGACAAAATTATTGGCGTAGAAAAATGTAAGGAAAATCAAGATATTATTCTAGGAACCAAATTTGGAAAATGCATAAGATTTATGTCAAAAAAAATGAGATTATTTAAAGGTAGATCTTCTAAAGGTATAAGAGGTATTAATTTACAAGAAAATGACAGCGTAATGTCTTTATCTGTTATTGATGGTAGTCAAAATTCAAAAGATAATTCAAAAAAAAATGGATCTAAAAAACTTTCATTAGATGAATATGTATTGTCAATTACTGAAAATGGTTATGGAAAAAGAAGTTCCTTATCAGATTTTAGAGTAACAAATAGAGGTGGAAAAGGAATTATTGGTATAATTAATTCAAAAAGAAACGGAAATGTTACATCAAATTTCATAGTATCAGATAAAGATCAAATTATTTTATCTACAGACAAAGGAAGAGTAATTAGGGTGCAAGTTAAAGAAATAAGAATAGCTGGTCGAAATACACAAGGTGTTAGAATTATTAAATTATCCGGTGAAGAAAAAGTTGTTTCTGCTATAAAGATAGAAGATAATATAGATTAATAATGTCAAAAACTGCAATTTATCCAGGAACATTTGATCCAATAACATTTGGCCATATAGATGTTATAAAAAAATCTTTAAAGATTGTTGATAAATTAATTGTGGCAACAACAGACAACATAGAAAAAGATTATTTATTTTCATTAGAAGAAAGGATTGAAATATTAAACAAATGTTTGTTTAACGATTTAAGATTAAGTAAAAATAAAATTAAGATAATTTCTTTTGATGATTTAACTGTAAAAATTTGTAAAAAGTATAAGGCCTCTATCATAATTAGAGGTTTAAGAGCTGTATCAGACTTTGAATATGAGTTTCAGCTTGCTGGGATGAATAAAAAATTGGATAAAAGTGTTGAAACTATTTTTTTAATGTCTGATATTGAAAATGAAATAATTTCTTCAAAGTTTATTAAAGAAATTGGAAAATTGAAGGGTGATTTAAAGAAATTTGCCACCAAATCTGTTATTAAAGCTATTAAATCTAAATTCTCGTGAAAAAATTTTTTTTAGTATATATAATAACATTATTATTAATTATGAATACAGTTACAGCAAACGACAAAATGTTAATGAAGCTTGAGGCAGGTGAGGTTGAAATTCAACTATTTCCTGACATTGCACCAGGACATGTCAAAAGGATCAAAACTTTAGCAGAAAATAAAGAGTACGACGGAGTAGTTTTTCATAGAGTCATTAATGGCTTTATGGCTCAAACAGGAGATATAAAATTTGGAAATTCAAAAAATTTTAACGCTGATTTAGTTGGAACTGGTGGTTCTTCTTTACCAGATTTAAAAGCTGAATTTAGCAACCTTCCACATCAAAGAGGAACTTTATCTATGGCACGATCAATGAATCCAAATAGTGCTAATAGTCAA
>MDTB01058259.1_pt1 | contig 18584 bp, 19 predicted proteins | sample 811161 | NCBI WGS metagenome assembly MDTB01 (sample SAMN05326650, study PRJNA326480) | marine metagenome | isolation source: seawater | place: Mediterranean Sea | collected 2009
AGGCTGGGTGTGGAAGTGCGGTAACGCATGTAGCTGACCAGTACTAATAGCTCAATTGGCTTGATTTATGCACTGAAAAAAATTTTTGTTTATTTGATATATAACCCAAAAAAACTATAAACATTTTCGATAAAATCTATATCGATTTTGTTTAGTTTTTTTTTGAAATTGTTTTTTTCGATTATAGATTTATTAAAATAGTATTTTTCAAAAAATTTAAATGTGAACTTGTTTAATATTATATTTTTTAACTTTACAATAAACATACTTCCCTTTTTTTCTTTGAAACCTTTTTTAATAAAATTCAAAACATCATTTTGAAGCTTGTTTGTTTTAATATTAATTTTTTTACTTAATATTTTTGCTATTTCATTTATTTCGCTTTCATACTTTTTATTTAACAAAATTTTATAATTTCTACTGTGCGCATCGCTATTTTGATGGTATTGATGCATCTGAAATACGTCTTTTCTTTTAACAATTTTGACTTTTGAATAAACATAAATATTTACAAATAAATCACACAGATCAGCGTTGTAAACCTTAGCATTGACGAGAGCTTGATAAGCACCTCTGAGTATTTTTGTTGGCATCATATAATGAAATACTCCAAAGGGATGTTTATTAAAAAAATTTTTTATTCGTTTGTACCTGTTCTTATAAAATACGCACTTTTTATCGTACATAAATGACAATCCAGACGGATGTGTGAATATCCTATTAAATTTATTATAACCTTGAAAGCTTATATATTTTCCAGTAACTGCTGAGACATATGTTTGTTGCTCAAGTATTTCTTTTGCTTTTAAAATTGCATTAAAATTTAAAAAATCATCGTCTGAGCAAAATAAAACATATTTAGTTTTTATCTTTTTTAATGAAAGTAGAACTTTTTTAATAAAAGACCTATAATCTTTGTCATATTCATATTTGAGATATCTAATATTTTTTTTATTATTAATTTTTTTTAGATCGTCATTCAAAATTGATTTTTTTCCTCCATCAGCTATGAAAATATTAATATTATCATTTTCGTGTATGTGAAATTTAATCCATCTTTTTAAAAATTGTGGTCTATCTTTTATTAAAAGTAAAAAAGTTAAATTTTTATATTTGAAGTTATTCATACCTACAAAAACTATTTCTTAATTACTATCGCCTGACCAGTTGGTAATTGAAGAATATTTTCTTTTTTTTCGTTAAAAAAATTATCCACAACGACTCTGGTATCTACATATCCAATACTTCCATAGTCATCTAATATAATTATTCCATTTTTAATTATTTTTTTATAAAAAAAATTTAAACAATCGAGTGTTGCTTTAGATGAATTTAAATCAATAGATATCCAGCATATTTTTTCAGGGTTATTAAAAATATCAAAATTGTTTTTAATTATGCCTCTATTATAAATAATATAATTTTCGAATTCTTTTAGATTTTTTTTAGTTTCTTCAAATCGCAGGTATTCATATTTTCCAATATTGCTTTGTTCATTAGAAGTTAAATTATTTTTTTCCATTTTCGACCATGAGTCATATAGATAGATATGTTTATGCTTAATATCTGACAAGCTATTTATTAAATAGAACGCAGACATTCCATCTGCAACACCACATTCTACAAAATTATAATTTTCTTCGTCATTCGATTTTACAAAATTGATTGACCAGCACAAAATGTAATGCCTCCATTTTAATTCATTTATTCTGTTTAATTTCTCCTTTTTACTCAGATCATTATATTGACTAAGCAAAAAACCGTTTTCAATTTTTGATAAAAATAATTCGTGAATTTCGGAAAATTTGATATTTTTAAATAAGTTTTCATTAAGCGGGCTATGCCATGGGGGGAAATTGTCTGTTGTAATCATGCCCCAACCTTTAAAGGTATTGTTTGGTTCTTTATTCATAATTGCCCCATAAATTTTGGTAAGTCTTGGAAATTTTGCCCAAAAAAATTTTTTTAATTTTTTCATAATAAATTTAATTTATTTTTGCTCTTCTATAATTTTTCTTAAGTACTTCATAGAAGCATTTATTCCATCGTAATTCCAATGAGTATCGTCACGCCAATAAACTAAATTTTCGTTTTTAATCTCTGATTTTAATATCTTGGTTATATCATATACTGGAATGTTTAATTTTTCATATTCATTTTTTAAAAATTCTAAAGCTAAATTATCACTTAAATTTTTACCTAAAAAATCAGAGTAAACTCTGTATTTTGTTGGTATAAAAATTACAAATTGAATCTTTTTTAAAATATCAATATTTTTAAATATATGAGTAAAAAAAATTGTATTTTTTCTCGTCTTTGGAACATAATTATTATAAAATGCAACATTCCTTTGGTTTATATTTTTTATTAAAATTTTTTTATTTTTTGAAAATTCTTTATTCAATAAACGTTTTTTATAAAAATAATAAAGTTTATCAAAAATTATCTGATTAATTGAATAAGAGTTACGTCTTATTAATTTAAAAAAGACTTGGTTAGAGGGATATATTTTTGCTAAATAAATATCTTTAGTGTTTTCTAAAATATTATAGTAAATCCAAGTTTTATTTAAAAACTTAGAGTTTAAACTTTTATTTTTTCTTTCTTCTTTATTATTATTTATATCCTTATTTTCAAAGTCATTACCTTCAAAATAGAATAATATTATTTTTGATTGCTTCGAAATTTCATTTTGAAATTCTAAAAGATTTTTTTCATAACTAATTGGATCACCAGGAAAAGCGATATTAGCAACTTTTTTGTTTAATAATCTTGATAAAATTTCTGATGGAATATGTTCTTGTGTGTTACCGTTTCCGACAATAAATGAATCTCCTACTAAAATAAAATCTGCATTATTCAAATTTATACTATTCCTAAATCCATGCTCATCTGTTTCAAAATATACATCTCTTAATTGTTTAATATTATAATGTTTTTTTTTTTGGTCTTTCGGCATTTTTGCATAAAGATCACCGTAAGTATTTGGCATAAAATCTTTTATATTTTTTTTGTAAAATTTGGAACTTATCCATTTTTCGTGTGGTCTGAAATAAATTTCATCTTGCTTATAGTCGCCCCACAAATAACTAAAAATAAGAGCACAAAAAAAAATCGATAAACAATTTAATAAGATTAATTTTTTTTCTTTAATTAAAAGGCATACAAAGATTGAGATTAAAAAATCAAACCATACGGGTAAAGCTAGATGTATTATTGAAAAAAAAATAAAAGAAAAAGTTAACAAATTAAATGAAAATTTAATCAATTTATTTTTCATTAAAAAATATAGTATCTTTAATATATACTTACAATTAATTTGTTGTAAATAAACAAAATACTTATAATAAATACTTTAAAACATTACTTGATGATAAAAAAAAAATTTAAAATTTGGAAGAGAATAAATATTAAACACAAAAATATAAAATCTTGTATAAATGATTTAAAAAAAAAAAATTATGAGTTAAGCCCATGGATTTTAAATATTTTTAAAAACAAAAAAAATAATATAAAATATTCTAAATCTGAATTTAATTTATATAGAATTAAGGTAAAACATTTAGGCTTTAAAAAAGCCACAAAATTGAAACATATATATCAATCTTTTAAATATAATAAATTTAAACTAGTCCCACCCGATGTAGCATTACGTGCAAGATTTGTTTATAAAAAACAGAAAAAAGGTGAATGGTTAAGATTTGCGACACCTATGAGATCAATGATAGATACTGATGGTATACCACATTTACCAAAATTAGGTTGTGCTCTTGGTAAATATTTTATTGAAACTTATTGGGCTTATCCAGATGCAATATTTCATCCACACAATGAATTTGTAGTGACAAAATAAAATGTTTAACCAAAAGTTATATTTTAATAAAAAGACAATTTTTTCAAATAGAATTTCAGTTTCTCCTATGTGCCAATATAAATCTTTAAACGGTTGTCCAAGCGATTGGCATTACCACCATTTGAGAAATTTAATGGAGACCGGGGCTGGAAGTTTAACTGTTGAGTCTACTTCAGTTTCTAAGATTGGAAAAATTACACACTCTGATTTATGCTTATACAATTATAGTCATTATTTAGAGCATAAAAAATTAATTCGTTATTTAAAAAAAATAAGAAATATTCCAATTATAATTCAGCTTTCTCATGCAGGGAGGAAAGGCTCAGCAGAAATACCGTGGCAAAAAAAAAATAAACCACTAAAACAAAAAAAATGGCAAACCATAGCACCGTCCCCTATAAGTAGAGCAAAAGGTTGGCCTAAGCCAAAAGAAATGAGTATAAAAAAAATCAGAGAGGTTGTTAAACAGTTTGAAAATTCTGCAAAGCTTGCTTTTAAGGCAGGTTACGATGGAGTTGAAATTCATATGGCTCATGGATATTTAATCCATCAATTTTGCTCACCCATTTCTAATTTAAGAAATGATGAATATGGGTTGAGGAAAAATAAATATAAATTTCCTATTGAGGTTATAAAAAGTATAAAAAAAATAAAGCCAAAATATAAAATTATAGGCGCTAGAGTGACAGGCACAGATCATTTAAAAAAGGGTATAAAAATTTCTGACGCAAAAAATTTAATTAATAAACTTAAAAAAGAAGGCCTAGAATATGTTTGTGTCTCTAGTGGTGGGATAATACCAATTACAAATCTTAAATCCTCAAAAGGATTTAGATTCAAGATCTCGAAAGAAATAAAGAAAGATTGTAAAATTATTACAAGAACTTCTGGTATGATTAATGACTTCAAAACTATTAAAAAATTTTTGAAGGGAAGTAATGTTGATTTTATCGCAATTGGGAGAAAATTAGTTAAAGATAAATTTTTTCTATTAAATGAAAAAAAATTAAATTTAAAATATAAATTACAACAATATAAGTATTGTCTTAAAAGTTAAAAATTTAACTCTTTAATTTCAAACTTTGTAAAGTTTTTTTGATAAATTCCATATAAATCTTTTAAATTTTCATTTTTAAGGTTTTTTAAATCGTAGTTCATATTTAAAACCTCAATTTGACTATTTTTTAAAACTATTTTTATATTAATAAGTGCCGTAGTATAAAAACCAATAAATTTTGACGGTATCTCGTTAAGCTGAGTAAGACAAAATTCAATCGGGTATTCATTAATCTTTATTGACAAATTTTCAATTTTCAAATTTTTTATATTGTCTATAACTTCGTTTCGATGAGGAATAAAAATTACTTTTTTATTTTTATTTGAAGCGCAAATATTTCTAATTAACGCTATATATGTTTTGTTATCTAAAGCATCGATCTTTGGATGCGCATCTGAGGTGCCTAGTAAATAAATTAAATTATCGTTAATCTTAAGATTTTTTACTTTTGACCTCAAATATTCATAATTATTTTTTTGAACATCCTGCTTTGTATTAATCCCACAGAATATAGTAAAAAAAGATTGATTTATTTTAGTTTCATTTTTTTTTAAATTCAAAAAACTTATACCCTCATCAAGAAATAATACTTCTTTAGACCATAAATAAATTCCTTTTGAATGATAATAATTCATATTACCAATAATTACAGATTTAAAAATAAAAACTATTTTAAGAAATTTTAAGACTATGGTAAATTTTACTTCACTCATTATTTCGGATAAAAAAATTAACTTTTGATTTTTTATATATTCTAGTCTTTTTGAGATTGACTTAAGTTGAGAAATACTTGCTGTGCTTGGATAACCAACTATAATTAATAATTTTGGTATGCTATTTTTATATAAAAATTCATTCAAACAAATAAGCTGAGATGGTGAGCTTATGAAAGCAATTTTATTTGCTTTAATTATATTGAAAAATAATAAAAGTGTTTTTGAAATGAATCCCATTTAAATTTTAATTAAAGAATTTTAAACATCCTTCCTTAAAAATTCTAATCATATAATTTACATCTTTTTCTGAAGTGGAGTATGAAAAAAAAATTAAACCGCTTGATGAATAATAGATATTATTTTTATAAAGAAATCTTTTAAATTGTTTAATTTTTTTTGATTTTGATTTTTCAAAAAAATCTCTTTGTAATCGATCATTTATTTTCTGTTTTGTAAAAATTATTCTCATTAGCGATTCAAATCTATAAATTTTCAAGTCAAGTTTTTTTTCTTTGAAAAAATAATTTAAATTTTTTTCAAACTTTGATGATAAATGATTAAGCTTTTTAAAAATTTCATTTTTATTTTTTTGGATAAAATCAAATACAGACATTCCAACATAAGATACCATTGAATTTCCAGAAAATGTTCCACCAAAAAAAACTTTATTCTTTTTTTCTAAAAGACGTTTTTCAATTTCTTTCGAGATAGCAATTAATCCAATTGGTAATCCTCCACCGATCGCTTTTCCAAATATTGAAATATCAGATTTAATATTAAAAAAATTTTGTAAGGAATTTCCATGAGATCTAAGCCCAGTAATCATTTCGTCAAATATTAATATTTTTTTATTTTTTTTACAAAAATTTTTTAAAAATTTTAAATACTTTTTACAATTTGCAGTAGGCAAAGCACCTTGGATAGGTTCAATTATAATACATGAGATATTTTTTTTATTTTTATTCAGTATTTTTTTTGACTTTTCAATGTTATTATAAGGAATAAAAATTAAATTTTTTTTGTCTGAAGTTGACAAACCTGATGATAAGTAATTAGGTTCTAAATTTTTTCCAGGTGTAAATAATAATTTATCGACCGATCCATGCCAACTTCCAGTTACAGAAACAATTTTATTTTTTTCTGATAAAGCTTTAACAATTCTTAAACTTTTAATTATCGCCTCTGTACCTGAATTACAAAAAATTATTTTGGAACAATTTTTAAATTTTTTTGTCAATTTTTTGGCATAATTCTCAGCGTATATGTTGGGTGCAGCAAAATTAGAAATATCCTTTTTTAAATAATGTTTTATCGCATTTTTAAAAACATAATGATTGTGGCCAAGAATTATTGATCCAGCACAAAAGGAGAGATCTATTAACTTTTTACCATCAAATATGTAGGAGCCTTTAGCTTTAATAAATTTCGGTCCTTTTGAGTTATAACCTTCATTTAAAATAGAGTTATTCATTGATATTCTTGATATACACCTTATTTCTTAAAATTAAAGTAAATAAAAAATGTTCTTTACTGTTCAATAATTGAACTATATGTTCAAACTATGAACAAACTCGCAAATAATAATAATAGAGAAGAGCAAAATCTTAAAATATTACAACAAATTTCAAAAGACTCTAATATTTCTCAAAGAAGAATGGCAAAGGATTTAGGTCTCAGTCTCGGAAAGATGAATTATTGTTTAGGCGAACTAAAAAAAAAAGGTTTGTTAAAAATTAAAAATTTCAAAAACAACCCGAACAAACTCAATTATGTTTATATTTTAACTCCTAAGGGTTTATCATATAGAGCACTTCTAACATTAAACTTTATGAAAAAAAAAATGCAAGAATATGACGAATTGAAATCTGAGTATGAAAAAATTAAACAAAAAAAAAATGGTTCAAATGGATCCTAAAGAAACAATTAAATTAAATTTAAAAAGAAGATCAGAGGTCGTTGACAAGGTTAATATAAAAGACGATTTACCACTCCCAACATGGATTGAACTCAGTTTAATTGATGCATGTAATAGAAAGTGTGTGTTTTGTCCTAAATCTAATGAAAGTGTAGCACCTGATACTTTTCAAAAAATGTCAAAGTTAATAATTGATAAAATTCATGATGATTTAAATAGCTTAGGTTTCAAGGGAATAATTTCACTTGCAGGATATGGAGAACCACTTTTACATAAGGACATAAATTACATAGTTGAAAAATTATCAAGAGTTGCTGATGTAGAAATAATTACAAATGGTGATCCTCTGTCTAGCAAAAAACTTCAAGAGCTTTATATATCTAAAGCAAGTAAAGTTTTAGTAAGTATGTATGATGGTCCAGAGCAAATTAAAAAATTTAAGGATTTAACAAAAAGAGCAAATGTTCCTGAAGAAATAATAATACTTAGAGATAGATGGTATGATAAACAAAACGATTACGGGGTAAAATTAACCAATAGAGCCGGCACAATCGACACTGGAGATCAAGAACCAACTAACAAGTATACAACGTGTTATTACCCAACATATCAACTTTTAATTGACTGGAATGGAGATGTATTTTTATGCCCTCAAGACTGGCAAAGAAGAGTGACTATGGGAAATATTATGCAGGAGAGTATAAAAGAAATTTGGGTTGGAAAAACAATTTCAAAATTTAGAAAGAATTTATTAGAGGGAAAAAGATGTAATAAACCTTGCTCAGATTGTAATGCTAACGGTACTTTACTTGGAAAAGATCATGCTAAACAATGGAAATCATTATATAAAATTTAGTTTATCTTGACTACTCATGATTAAAAATTTTTTTAAAACATTTTCATCAATTTATTATTTTTCTAAAAATAAAATAATTAAATTGTTCTTATTAATTATTATTTCAATGGTTTTAGAATACCTTAGTATATCTATAATTATCCCTCTTATTACTGCTCTAATAAACCCTAATAATATAATATTAAATAAATTTAATGTTTATATTCAAGATTTTCTTCCACAAGCAATATCACAAAATATAGTGTTATTTTTTGTTTTAATATTTTTTTTTATTATTATTTTAAGACTAATAGCTACAGTCTTTACAGAAATATTTATTGTTAAGTATAGCAGAGATATTGAAAATCAAATTATTTATAAAATTATGAATTTTCAATTTATAGAAAATTCTTTAAATATTCTAAAAAATAATAAAATTAAAATTGATTTTTCAAAGCTAATACTTTCAGATATTCCAACATTTACAACAGTGGCATTTATTCCTGCCTTACACACTATAAAAAATATACTGCTAATAATGGTGCTATTTTTAATTATTTTATTGAATTTAAGTTATGAGGTAATATTTGTTATATTAGCTCTTATTCTAACTATCTACACATTTACTGTCTTATTTAAAAATAAATTACACAAATTGTCTAAGCTTTATGACCAATTAATGCTTTTCAAATATGAAAAAATTTCTCAATTCATAAAAGGTTTTAAAATAATAAAAATTAATAATTTGAATACTTATTTTGTTGATGATTTTTATAACAATGAAAGAAAAATAGTTTTTTTTGAAATAGTGAGAAAGATATTTCAAATTTTACCTAAAACTATTTTTGAGTTTGTGGTTGTAAGCTCAGTTTTGATATTCATTTTATTGAATGAAAATAACTTTGAAGTTTTACTCCCAATATTGGCATTAATCGTTGTAGTAGCTTTTAGAGCACAACCAATGTTTGTACAAATCAGTTCAACAATGAACTTAATCAGCTCACATATTAAACAAATCACAACAGTACAAAAAATTATGCTTGAGATTAAAAAAAATTCAAAATTAAATTTTTTTAAAAAAAATAAAAAACAATTTAAAATTTCAAACAATAATGTAATAAATTTTAAAAATGTAAGTTTTAAATATTCAAAAAATAAAACTATATTTCAAAAAGTAAATTTAAATTTTAAATTTAATAAAATCTACGGTATATTCGGTAATAATGGTTCAGGAAAAAGTACATTTGCAGATTTGATTTCAGGTTTTAATAAGCCATCTTCAGGAAAAATAACACTTAATGATGTAGATATCAATAATCCAAATTTAAATTGGCAAAAAAATCTATCTTATTTGAATCAAAATTCTTTTTTATTTAACCAAGATATTAAGACAAATATAACTTTAACAAAATTTAACCAAAAAAAAATAAATAGTGAGATTTACAAGAATGTATTAAACTCTACAAACTTAAAAAAATTTGTAAATAGTTTACCGAAAAAAGATCGAACACTACTCGGACATTTAAAAGATGATCTTTCTGGTGGACAAATTCAAAAAATTAATCTTGCGAGAATTTTTTATGCAAATTCTCAAATAATTATTTTAGACGAACCAACTTCATCGATTGATAAAATATCGATTAAGTTTATTAAGAGAGAAATAAAAAAAATGAAAAAAAATAGATTAATATTTATAATCAGTCATTCAAAAAATTTGTTAAGTGTATGTGATGAGTTATATCAAATAAAAAATTCAAAGCTTCATAGGGCGAAAAATATTTAAAATAATTTATGAAATTACTTATTACAGGTGCACTAGGACATATTGGAAGTTATATTATCAACGATTTATTGAAATTAAAAAAAATAAAGAAAATTATTTTATTAGATAATGTTCACAGTGATAAATTTAATGTTTTGTTTGGATTAAAAAATAAAAAGCTCAAGTATTTATATGGAGATTTAACAGATATTAACTTTTGTAAAAAAATTCCAAAAACTAATATAGTAATTCATTTAGCGTCTATTACTAATGCAGAAAAAAGTTTTGAAATAGTAAACAAACTTAAAAAAAATAATTTAGGTTGTTTTAAAAATGTAATTAATTACTGTAAAAATAATAAAGCTAAACTTATACATATTTCTTCAACAAGTATTTATGGGCCTCAAAAAGGACTTGTAGATGAAACACAAAAAATGATATTTCCAAGAAGTCCGTATGCTGAAGTAAAACTCACAGAAGAAAAAATCCTAAAAAAAAATTATAAAGTTAAATATATAACTCTAAGATTTGGCACTATTAGTGGATTTTCCCAGGGTATGAGATTTCATACCGCAGTTAATAAGTTTTGCTTAAATGCAGTATTGGGCGTTAAAATTCCAATTTGGGGAAGATCAACAAATTTACATAGACCCTATCTTAGCCTCAAAGATGCTTCGAAAACTTTTAAATTTATAATTTCTAAAAATTTTTTCCCTTGTGATATTTACAATATTTTGTCAGAAAATAAAACGGTTGCTGAAATTCTTAAAATAATAAAAAAAAATAATTTTAATCCAAAAATAAAATTTGTAAAATCAAGAATTATAAATCAAGATACGTACAAAATAAGTAAATTAAAAATAGAAAATAAAGGTCTTAAGATAAAATCTAAAATTGCTGATGATATCAAGCAAACGTTAAACAGGTTGAAAATCAATTAATACAATTAGTATTTAAACAATTATCTTTTAACTTTTTTTTATCTGACTTTTAAACAACTATAATAACTGTTATAATTAAAATTTAATTGCCTTTATTTTATTTTTTTTTAAAAGGATACTTTTAAGTTTATTAATATTTATTGAACTATCTTTTGGGAAATTTTTAATTTCTTTTAAATTAATAGGTTTAATTTTTTTATTTGAAAATTTTTTAGCAAATTGATAAATATCTCTTTTTTCTCCTCCAACATTTATTGTTCCATTTTGGTCTAATATAAATGGGATTATTTTTGATACAGATTTATTATAAATAAAACTTGATTTTGCCCCTTTAATTGCTTTTTTGTGAACAAAAGGGAAATCTGTCATGCACAATCGAAGAATAAGAGTATTTTTAAGAAGTTTTACGGATGACTCCCCACCTAATTTTGACCAAGCATAGTTATTAATTGGTAAAACCGCAGAGTTTTCTTTATATCCACCATTTTTTCCGGGGTAAACATAATGTGTAGAAAAATAGATTAGTTTAATGTTAAATTTTTCGCAAATCTTAACTATATTTGCTGTTCCAATAATGTTTAAATCAATACTTAATCCAATATTTTTTTCATGAATAGACATAGGTCTTGATAAACCAGCGATATGTATCAAGTAGTCTATTTTTTTATTTTTTAAAAATTTTTCCATTTTTTTAAAATCTAAAATATTGAAATTTTTTTTTGAGGTAAAAAAAACATTGTAATGTTTTAAATCCTCTTTTAAATATTTACAAAATCTACTTGAGGAACCTGTGACTAATATTTTTTTTAGCTTAAGTGACTGAACCATTCTATATTTTTTTTATTTTTTTCTTTCTTAAGAATTTCTTTTTTATGATTCCACGCAAATAAAAAAATTTTTTTATAATTGCTTTTTCTAAAATACTTATAATCTACAATAGGAATATGCATACCAGGAGAATACTTATTTATTTTATCTTGCGTTGTATCGAATATACAATCAATTAATTTTGGCCCAATTTTGCAGTAATTTAGAATTGTCGTGCTTTTTGAGGTAGCACCATATCCGCATATCTTTAATCCTTCCATTTTTATTTTTTTTATTTTTTTAATTAAATTTACCTTTGATTTTTTAACTTTATTTTTAAAAATTTTACACCCTTCAAAGGTATCTATGTTAAATTTTTTCTCATTCTTAAATATTTTTTTTAATCTATTAGAAATTTTCTGACCAGAATCCTTAGATACGATATATCTCATAGACCCACCATGTGTATTTTGAGGAATTGCATCAATTAACTTAAAACCAAAAGATTTATAAATCTTATTTATAGATGATACAGAAAACATGTAAATATGCTCATCATATATTTGATCGTAGGACACTTTTTTATACATTGATCCGAGATATGGCTCCTCAAATATTATATATCCATTTTTACTTAAAACCTTATCAAAATTTTTTATTAAATTTACTTGATCTGGTATGTGGCAAATTACATTTGAACCAACTATAGCGTCAAATTTTATTTTTTTTTTTATAAAAGGCTTAATACTTTTAAAATTAAAAAAATCATTAATACTTTTTATTCCTTTCGACTTTGCTAATTTGTGAACGCTTTCAGATGGTTCAAAACCTACTTTGTGATAACCTTTAAAATTTTCTAAAAAAGTTCCATCATTAGATCCTAATTCCAATAAATTACCTTTCTTCTTCAAATATTTTTTTTTTAGCCAGTCTGAGTACTTCTTAAAATGTTCAATCATGTGTTTTGATGAAGAGGTATAAAATGGATAATTTTTATTAAACATTTTTTTTGGTGGTGGGTTTGATACAATTTGAACTAAGCTTAAATGTTTAGAGAAAGCTACTTTAAGGGGAAAGAAATATTCTTTTTTAAAGTTTTTTTTGTGAATAAAACCATTTGCAATTGGCATTTTTCCAAGATCAAGAAATACCTTTAATTTTTTTTTGCTAATTCTACAATTCATTTTTTAATTTTAAAAAATTTATCTATATTTTGGATATATTCCTTTTTGTCATACTTATAATCACATAAAGTCAATAAAATAGAATTTTTTTTTTTAAAAAAAATTTTTAACCAATGAAATCTTGGTAAAAAAACATATTTTCCATTATTTTCTGAAACCTTAATGATTTTTTTTTTTTTATTTATCGATGTAATATGAAGAATAATTTCACCTTTTATTGGTATTAGTATTTGATTACACTTTTTATGGGCATGATCTGCTCTTGGATATTTTAAATTTCCATAAATAAAAAAAAATCGTTTTATTTTAAAATTTTCAAAATGTTTTTTTAAATAAAAGGGAATTAAAATTCCTGTTTTATCTCTATATTTATTAAACTTTTTAACTTTTAATTTAGGCTGCATTGAAACTATTTATTTATGTTTATTTGTTAAATTAATAAAGTATATATTTATAATATTCAATTATAGTATAATTTAGGCATTTAAAAGCCACAAATAAATTTGTCATATGAGAAGTTACGCTCCAATATTATTATTTACATATGCCAGACTATTTTCTCTAAAAAGATTAGTTAGTAGCATAAAAAAAAATAAAGGGTTTTATAATCATGAAATATTTATATTTTCTGATGGACCAAAAAATAAAAAAGATAAAAAACAAACTGACAAAGTAAGAAAGTACATACAATCAATTAATGGATTTAAAAAAATAACAATATTTAAAAATAAGAGAAATCTTGGTACAGCAAAAAGTATAATAAACGGTGTTAATAAAATTATAAAAATAAAAAAAATGGCAATTATTCTTGAAGATGATTTAATTTTGAACGAAAATTTTTTGAACTATATGAATAATAGTCTAAAAAAATATAAACATTCAAAAAAAGTTTGGCATATATCTGGTTGGAACTATAATTTTAATTTTAAAATATATTCAAGTGATGCTTTTTTCAGCCGACATATGATGTGTTGGGGTTGGGCAACATGGTATAATAAATGGCGTCATTTTAAAAAAGAACCAAAAAGACTTATTAAAAATTGGACAAAAAAAAAAATCAAAAAATTTAATTTAGATGATAGTTATAATTTTTGGTCACAAGTTATTAGAAATAATAATAAAAAAATTAATACTTGGGCTATTTTTTGGTATGCAACAATTTTTGAAAACAAAGGGCTTTGTCTATACCCTAAAGATTCTTTAGTTATCAACTTAGGAAATGATAGATTTGCTGTAAATACCCAAAAAAATTCGATAGTTAACAATAAAAACTTTAAGAAAAACGGTAAAATAAAAGTATTCCCTAGAAAAGTTCAAGAAAATGAAACTGCATTCAAAACTATTAAATCAAATTTAAAACCAAATATCTTAAAAAAAATAATTAATAGGATTAAAGATGATAAATAGAGTTCTTAATAAGTTTAATCAATTATTATTTAAATTTAATCCCAAAATAAATAAAAATATTTTAACAAAAAAAATTGGTACTTTTTATGGAGGATACGACATTTACGATAACCAACTAAAAATACCAAATATAATTAGCTGTGGTCTTGGAGAAGATGCAACCTTTGATGTAGAAATGATTAACAACTACAATGCAAAAATATTTGTTATAGATCCAACGCCAAGAGCAAAAAATCACTATTTAGAGATTTGTAAAAATTTTGGTAAAGCTAATGAGAAAGAATATAACGAGAGTGGAAATTTAGATGTAAGATGCTACGACCTTAAAAAAGTAAATAAATATAATTTTTTGTTTTTAGAAAAAGCTATATGGGGAAAAAAAAATAAGAAACTGAAACTTTTTTATCCACAAGATCAAAATTCAGTAAGTTGCAGCATTGACTCAAATATAAATTCAGAAAATAATTATTTTTATTCAGAAACTATCACTTATGAGACAATAATTGAAAATTATGGTTTGAAACAAGTTGATATATTAAAACTCGATATTGAGGGAGCAGAAATTGATGTGCTCAAAGATGTTATTAAAAGTAATAATCTACCAAAACAAATACTTGTGGAGTTTGATATTAGAAGAAAACCATCATTAAAAAATAAAAAAATTCTTAAACAAATTCATAATTTATTAATAGGTAAATATGATTTGATTAAAATAAATACAAAAGGAGATTTTACTTACTTGCTAATTAATTAAGATGAAAAAAAAATATAATCTTACCTTGATAACTTTATCAAAAAGTCAAGGTGGAGCCAGTATAGCAGCTGAAAGAATAAGGTTAAACCTAAGAAAAAAATTTAAAATTCAATCTATATATTCTAAAAATTTAGGTTTTTTTCAAAGTATAAAGTATATATTTGCTAAATTAATAACTAAAATATTTATAAGGAATGAATCGCTTCTCAATTCACCTAATTTATTTTCCAAAGTTGATTTAAAAGATGTAAAAGGTAAAATAATTTTTTTAAATTGGATAGGCGAAGAGACTATCTCTATTGATGACCTAATATCTACCAAAAAAACGATTATATGGACAATACATGACTTATGGCCATTTACTTCAACCGAGCACTTTTTAGAAAACCCTTTTAAAGAAAATTATCTCGAAAAAGATTCTTATAAAAATTACTTGAAAAAAACAATTTTCAAAAAAAAGAAAAAATTATTTGAAAAAAAAAATATTTTTCTAATCACAAACAGTAAATGGTTAGAAAAATTTTGTACAAAAAGTTCACTTACTAGGAATACTCAAGTAAAGACTATATATAACCCAATTGAAACCAATCTTTGGAAAAGAAAAAACCAAAATCTTTCAAAAAAACAATTGGGTTTAAATTTAAAAAAAAAATATATTTTAGTTGGAGCGCATGGTGGACTCAAAAATTATAGAAAAGGAGGAGATTTATTAATAGAATCATTGAAGTATATAAGTTATCTTCATAATGAATTTGAGTTTCTTATACTTGGTAATGAGACAAATATTAATGAGAATATTAATGGATTTAATTTTAATTTTAGAAAATTTACATCAAATAAAACTGATCAGATGTTCTTTCATTCTGCTTCAGAATTAACTGTGTCTCCATCTAGAGCGGAGTCCATACCACAATTTATTGTCGAGACAATATTGTGCAAAAATCCAGTTGTAACTTTTGATATTGGAGGAATGAGTGAAATTATTGATCACAAAAAAAATGGTTTTTTGGTTGATCCTTTTAATAAAAAAAGATTTGCTCAAGGAATAATTTATTGTTTAAAAAGTTGTAGTAAAAAAAATTTATTAAATAATAGAAAAAAAATAGTTAAAATGTTTGATCAGAACAAAAATTTAAACGAATATTCAAAAGTGATTAAAAGTTTACTTAAATCATGAATAATATAGTTTTTACATAAGGATTAATTACACATTCCTCTAAGCAGAGTTTTTTTATCTGCCATAAGTTGGCCCAAACAAAGTGGTTTTTTTTTGTCACTCTATTGTAAGGATTTTTAATCTTTACAATCCAATTTTCATTTCTTTTTCTCCAAAATCTAGCTCCCTCCTCATTATGTGCAGATATTGCAATAATCTCAGATCCTTTTCTTTTTATTATTTGATCATAAAGTTCAGTTCTTTTTCCTCCATGGGCTTTGTTCATGTTAGATTTAGTGGCTGAAAAAGATGGGCAAAATTTGATATTTGCATCACCTGGTTCTGACCTTAAACATAATAAAAACTCAACTCCGTATTTCGATGTTTCTCTAGTTAAAAACGCAAGGACGCCTCCATGTGGTTGATTAAATATTAACTGATCCCATTTTCTCACCTCTCTTTGCGCTTTGTCTACTTTCACCCCTTCAACTGAAAAAAATTGACGGGATTTATGGAATATTTTTTTTTCAATATACCAATCTTTTAGTTGATTAATCGGAACTAATTTTGATTTCATAGTTTCTTTAGCCTGTAACTTATTTCTTTTTTCTAATAATTTTTCAATATTATCAGAGGATATTTTTTTATATCCAGTAATTTTATTTCTCAAAACTTCCAAATTTTTATGATATCTCTTTTTCATATCAGCTTTCTCTTTATTCTTAGTTTATTTATAAAAATAGAGTCTTGGATTATTCTTTTATGATAAAATAACATTTGTTTTTCTTTTAATTTTACAAAGTATTCTTTGAAAAAACTGAGGAACATATCGTTTTTTCTTACAAGAATTTTCTTTAATTTATTTTTATTTCTAACATTTACAATTAAATTAATATCTGATGGAGGAGCAGAAAATCTTTCAGCTGTTATAATATGAGATTTCGATAAAAAATTAACATTGTTTTTGTATTCTGAATTATGAGAGAATATACCAAAAAAATTTGTATCTTTAGAAGATATTGCTAAATTAAAACTTTCATTAATTTGACTTGTGTTTTTGGCAACGTGACTAAAAGTTAAAGGTTTATACTTAAAAAAAAATCTTATCATAGCCGCTGCATAAGGCGACATATCATTAAAACATCCTCCTCCAAATTTTTTATATAGCTTAAAATTGTTCTTTTTGGGTTTGGGGATACAAAACTGCATTATAACATTATTTAATCTAATATTATTTTTTTTTATAATACTCTGAATAAGTTTAAATTGTTGATGGTATGCAAAAACTAGCGCTTCAGCTATTAATAATTTTTTTTTCTTTGCGGTATTGATTAAATTCTTGGTTTCATTAAATTTTAGACATATAGGCTTATCAACTATTATATTTTTATTTCTATTTAATGATTCTATTGCATATCTGTAATGTTTTGAGTTTACTAATGATATATAAACAACATCTGCATCACTTTTTTCAATAGCCGTTGAATAATTTTTATACCATCTTTCATGGCCTGTGTTTATTTGATTTTTAGACACAGATGCAATATCAAATTTTATATTCTTTAATTTTTTGATTGCTGGGATTACTTTTCTTTTAACTAAATCTGAATATCCCAAAATAAGCATTTTCATTACTATTGCATTATTCTATATAAATTGTATTTAAGTCTAGAATATTTATACTATATTAAATTAATTTCCATGAAAGTAAAATTTACTAATTTATATAAATTAATTCACGACAAAAAAAAATATTTATTAAAATTCAAGGACTAATAAAAAAATCAAAATTTGTTGGTGGATATGAAGTCGAAAACTTTGAGAGGACTTTTGCAAAATATACGGGTTCTAAATATGCAGTGAGTCTAGCTAATGGAACTGATGCATTAGAAATAGCTATCAGTTCATTAAAATTAAAAAAGGGTTCTGAGGTAATAGTTCCTGTAAATACATGGATTTCTACCGCAGAGGCAGTTATCAACAATAATTATAAATTAGTTTTTTGTGATATAAATCTTGATGATTATACGATTGATCTTGATGATTTAAAAAAAAAAATTACAAAAAAAACTAAAGCAATAATACTTGTGCATCTTTATGGAAACCCTGCAAATTTATCAGGAATAAGAAATATTGTAAAAAAAAAAAATATAAAAATAATTGAGGATTGTGCCCAAGCTCATGGAACAAAATTTAA
>MDTB01073933.1_pt1 | contig 18584 bp, 21 predicted proteins | sample 811161 | NCBI WGS metagenome assembly MDTB01 (sample SAMN05326650, study PRJNA326480) | marine metagenome | isolation source: seawater | place: Mediterranean Sea | collected 2009
ATCATAAATACTGAATGGGATGAATTTAAATCTATTGATTTTAAAAAAGTAGTTAAAAAAAGTAATTTTAAAATTTATGATATGAGAAATTTATATAATCCAAAAGAATTAAAAAAAAGAAATATAAAGTATTATTCTGTTGGAAGATAAAAATTATAATTCAAATATTCCATCGACTTCGACTGCAGCACCTAAGGGTAATGAGTTTACACTAATAGCAGCTCGTGCATGTTTGCCATTGTCTCCAAATACATTTGATATTAAATCTGACGCTCCATTAATAATTTTAGGCTGGTCTACAAAAGAGTCAGTTGAATTCACATATCCCGTAAGTTTGACGCAACCTTTTACCTTATCTAAACTTCCACATTTTTTTTTAAGTTGTGCCAAAATATTTAATGCGCAGAATTTTGCAGCCTCTTGACCTTGCTTTAGATTAAGTTCTTTCCCAACTTTTCCTTTAATTAGTTCACCATCAATATTGAACGATACTTGGCCTGATATATAGATAAAATTTCCTACAATTTTCGATGCAACATAACTTCCAACAGGATCTGGTGCATTTGGTAAATTTACACTAAATTTTTTTAAATTTTCTTCGGGTTTCATTCTTTTTTTTTAATTTTATCTTTTAATAAATCTAAAGTTTTTTTTGAATTTTTTCTTATTTTATTATCTGTTTCTGATATTTTTTTACCAATTTTTTTCCCTGTATTTGCTATTCCTTCTTCGGCTTGTTTAACACTTTTTTGATTAAATTTATGCAAGTTTGATAATTTTTTTTGTATAATTTTTGCTTTTTCTGTTGAGTTTTCTTTTAAAGCTTTAGCTTTTAATTTAGTCAAACAGCTTAATTTTTTAGATTGTTTTTCTAAATTATCGCAATTATTAACATTAACATCTGCAAACGAAGTATTGTTTAAAAAAAATAGAATTAAAATAGTGACTAAAATTTTTTTCATTTTCTTTTCTTTTTTTTGGTTTTATCGTATTCTTTCCTTTTTTCAATTAATATCAATGCTTCTTCCATAGTCAATTCTGTAGGGTCTTTGTCTTCTGGTATAGTAGCATTTAGAGATTTATATTTAATGTAAGGTCCGTATTGACCCTTCATAATTCTTACAGGTTTTTTATCTTCAGGATGTTCACCTAAATTTTTTATTTCAGAAGATGACATTCTTCCTGGTTTTGCTTCTGATATTAATGTTATTGCCCTGTTAAGACCAATAGTAAACAATTCATCAACTGTTTCTATTCGTGCTGATTTATTAGAGCATTTTAAATATGGACCAAATCTTCCAATATTAATTGTGATATCCTCGTTTAAGTCCGGATGTTTTCCTAAAATTTTTGGTAAAGAGCATAAGTACTTAGCTTTTTCTAAATCAATATTTTCAATTGGCAAACCCTTAGGAATTGAAACATTTTTTAAATTTTCGTTCTCTTTTTTCTTTTTACCTTTTTTCTTCTTGTTTTCTAGTGTTGTATCAATATCAATTTCAAATTGTAAATACGGTCCAAATCTTCCATTTTTAAGAAATATTTCTTTACCTAAGTCATTCTGACCAATTAGTTTAGGTTCAGCTAAATTAACTTGTTGTAATGCTTTTGACTTTGATAGCGGTCTTGTAAATTTACACTCAGGATAATTTGAACAACCAATAAAAGCGCCTCCTCTAAAGCTATTTTTTAAACTAAGTTCTCCTGTATCACAAAGCTTACATTTTCTGTCAATTACATCATTATTGTCTCTTTCAAAAACTAAATCACCTAGACTTTCATTCAATAAGTCCAAAACTTCTCTCGTTCTCTTCTCTTTTACTTGATCTACATTTGAATAAAAATCTTTCCAAAAACCATCTAAAACTTTTATCCATTCGATTTTCCCACTCGTAATTTCATCTAGTTGGTTTTCAAGATCTGCTGTAAAATTATAATCAACATATTTAGTAAATAATTTTTCTAGAAAAGCAGATAATAATTTTCCTCTATCTGTAGGATGAAATCTTTTGTTTAATAACTCTACATAATTTCTAGTTGATAAAACTGTAATTATACTTGCGTAAGTTGATGGCCTACCTATTCCCAATTCTTCCATCTTTTTAACAAGACTAGCTTCTGAATATCTTGGAGGAGGATCTGTAAAATGCTGTTCATCAATTAATTCCTTAATATTTATATTGTCTCCAACTTTAACATCAGGTAAAATATTTTTAAGATCTTCATCTTTTTCCTCAAATTTATAAACTTTTAAAAATCCTTCGAACTTTATTGTAGAACCATTTGCTTTAAAACTAATCTTTTTATCTTCAGATTCTATTAAAATACTTTTTCTGTCAAATTCAGCTGGTGTCATTTGAGACGATAAAGCCCTATTGTAAATTAACTCATAAAGCCTGGATTGATCAGTGCTTAAATATTTTTTCATTTCGTTGGGTTTTTTTGAAACATCGGTTGGTCTAATGGCCTCGTGTGCTTCCTGCGCATTTTTAGCTTTTTTACCAGTGTAACTATTAGGACTCTCTGGCAGATATTTTTTTCCATGCTCTTTACTTATGAAGTTTCTAAAATCAGTAATAGCATCCTTAGAAATTTGCGTACCATCCGTTCTCATGTAGGTAATAAGTCCTATCGTATCTCCTTCAATGTCTATACCTTGATATAATCTCTGAGCAATTTGCATGGTCCTAGATGCACCAAAACCATATTTTCCTGACGCTGTTTGTTGTAACGTTGATGTTGTAAAAGGCGCCAAGGGATTTCTTCTAAAAACTTTGGATGAAACATCAGCAATTTTATATGATTTAGAATTGATTTCTTTTAGTGCATTTTCTGTGTCAACTTTCTTTTTAAAAGAAAATTTCTCTACTTTTTGGTTATTATAAAGCGATAATTTAGATTTAATAATTTTGTTTTCATTTATTTTAAAATCACCCGTAATAGTCCAAAATTCCTCTGGTTTAAAAAGTTCAATTTCATGTTCTCTTTCTGTAACAAGTCTTAGTGCTACTGACTGAACACGACCTGCTGACTTTGAACCTGGAAGCTTTGTCCATAAAATTGGCGATATATTGAAACCAACAAGATAATCCAAAGCTCTTCTTGCCATATAAGCATTTACTAAAAGAGATTCTATTTTTCTGGGATTATTAATCCCATTAGTTACTGCTTTCTTAGTAATTTCGTTAAACACAACTCTTTCAACTTTTTTTCCTTTTAGAAGCTTTCTACTTTCAAGTATTTCTCTGACGTGCCATGCTATTGCCTCACCCTCTCTATCAGGGTCCGTAGCTAGAATAATTTTTTCAGACTCTGCAGCTGCATCTGCTATTTCTTTTACATATTTTTTAGAAAAGCTATCAAGCTCCCATTCCATCTTAAAATTATTTGATGGATCAACAGAACCATTTTTTGATGGAAGATCTCTTACGTGTCCATAACTAGCTAATACTTTATAATTTTTACCTAAGTATTTGTTTATAGTTTTTGCTTTAGCAGGACTTTCTACAATAACAAGATTCATTATTATTGATCTTACTGTCAAAAATATAGCTATTTGTCAAATCAAACTAAAATAAGTGTTGATTTTAAAGTTTAATTTTGTCTTCAGTCTTATTTTTAATTCTGGCAATATTCTGTTTATGTGTAAACAATATAATTATAAACGTCATAAATAAGTAAGAATTTAATTCAAAATTAATATTAGAAAATGAAAACACAAACACTATCAAAGAAGATATAATAGCTGATAAAGATGAATATCTTGTGAGAAATGCAATTATAATCCAAGAAAGACAGAATATAATTCCTAATTTTAAGGATAAAGCAAAAATTGTTCCCAAGTATGTCGCAACACCTTTGCCTCCAATAAACTTAAGCCATATTGGAAAGATGTGACCTAAAAAAGCAGATAGTGCAGATAAAAATATTAGGTCTGGAAAAAAATAACGACATATAAAAATTGGAAACACACCCTTAAAAATATCTAATACCAAAGTTAGAAATGCTATAAATTTATTCCCTGTTCTTAGTACATTGGTAGCTCCAATATTTTTTGATCCAATTTTTCTTATATCCTTATTTAAAAAAAATTTTCCAAGTAGTAATCCAAAAGGTATGGAACCAGATAAATAAGATAATAGGGCTACCAAAGATATTTCAAATATCACTGTAAATTAAAAACACTTTCTCCTTGAAGGTAAGTCATAAGAACTTTTCCTTGAAGCTTTCTATTTTCGATAGCTGCATTTTTAGATTTAGATTTTAATTTTGAAACATCAACTTTCCAGGGCTCATCAAGGTCAAAAATACATAAATCAGCATCCGAACCTTTTTTTAATGTGCCCTTATTAATTTTTAAAATATTTGCAGGATTGCATGTAATAGTCTCAATAATTTTTTTAAGTGGCAAAGACTCATTGTGATAAAGTTCAAGGGCCAAGGACAGGAGGGTCTCAATACCAATTGATCCTTGTGCAGCTTGAGCAAAAGGAAGTCTCTTACTCTCTTCATCTTCTGGTTTATGATCAGAAACAATAACGTCTATTAAACCATCTTTTATTCCTTTAATTAAAGCCTTTCTATCATTTTCTTTCCTAAGAGGTGGAGAAACTTTCATAAATGTTTTAAAATCTCCTATATCGTTTTCATTGAGAGAAAGATTATTAATTGAAACACCTACAGAAAATTTAAGTCCTTCTTTCTTATATTTTTTGACAACATCAACGGATTTTGCAGATGACAGCTGTGAGATATGGTATCTACAAGGATATTCCTCTAAAAGAGACAAGTCTCTTTCAATTATAATTTTTTCTGCAATATCCGGTATACCCTGTAAACCAAGTCTTGTAGAAACCTCTCCCTCACTTATGCATCTTCCTTTTGAAAGTTCTTGATCTTCAGGATGTTGCATCACAAGAACATTAAGATCAGAGGCATAATTCATTATTCTAGACATTATCTCAGAGTTTTGTACAGTTTTTACAGCATCAGTAAACCCAATTATACCTTTCTTTGATAATAATCCAAACTCAGTCATTAGTTTACCATCCATATTTCTAGTTAACGTAGCTGCCGGGAAAATATTTATACCAGACTTGTCTCTTCCTCTTCTTAAAATAAAGTCCACCATTGATACGTTATCAATTACTGGACTAGTATTAGGCATAGAAACTACAGACGTTACCCCTCCAGAAAGAGCGGCACTACTTAAACTTCTAAAATTTTCTTTATACTCAAAACCAGGTTCGCCTATGAAAACTTTCATATCAACAATTCCGGGTATTAAAACTTTACCTTTTAAATCTATTTTTTCAGCTTTGGACGGTACATTTAATTTATTTATATTTTTGCCAACTGCTTTTATTTTACCCTTTTCATTGACAATAAGACCGCCGATTTCATCAATGTTCTGAGAAGGGTCTATTACTCTAGCGTTTATAAAAAATTTTTCTTTCATATTTATTTACAAAAAAGTTTTAAACAAGCCATTCTTACAGCCACACCGAGTTCAACTTGTTCTTTAACTAAACTTACATTTATATCGTCAGCTAATTTAGTATCTATTTCTACGCCTCTATTCATCGGTCCTGGATGCATTATTAAAGCATCTTTTTTTGCTAATTTTAATTTATCTGGAGTTAAACCAAAATATTCATAATATTCTCTTTTCGATGGCAAAAAGGAGCCTGTCATTCTTTCATTTTGTAATCTCAACATCATGACAATGTCACATGACCGCAAACCTTCTTTCATATTTGTAAATTTTTTTACACCTAATTTATTTATCGAACTGGGCATTAAAGTTTTAGGGGCAATAATATTAACTTCGGCACCTAACATATTAAGTAAATATATGTTTGATCTAGCTACTCTTGAATGAAGTATATCTCCGCAAATAGCTATTTTTAAACCTTCAATTTTCCCTTTTCTATTTATGATGGTTAATGCATCTAATAAAGCTTGCGTAGGATGTTCTCTTAAACCATCCCCTGCATTTATAATTGTGCAATTAACTTTTTGAGATAAAAGATTTGCTGCACCAGAGTCTTGGTGTCTTACGACAATAATATCTGGATGCATTGCATTAAGTGACATCGCTGTGTCTAATATAGTTTCACCTTTTTTAAGAGAAGAATTTCCAACATTCATTGTCATCACATCAGCTCCAAGTCTTTTTCCCGCAAGTTCAAATGAACTCTGTGTCCTGGTAGAAGGTTCAAAAAATAAGTTAATTTGAGTTTTTCCTCTTAATAAATCTAATTTTTTAGACGCGCTTCTGTTTAATTTTATAAAATTTTTTGCCTCATCTATAATTAGATTTGCTTCTTGTATAGATAAATTTTGAATACCTAGTAGGTGTTTGTGGATTTTTTTAATAGCTGAAAACTTTTTTATAACTGCCATTAAAATTAACTCTATAGGCCTTTTGCCCTATATAAGCAAGTTATTTATCTTTTAATGTAGTCAATTGCACCCTGTAAAATGAAAGAGGCTGCATTTTGGTCTAATTTCTTTACTTTTTTCGATACACTAACGTCTAAATTACTTGATAAATTGAATGCAGCGCTTGTTGATAATCTTTCGTCCCACATACTGACAGGCACTGAAATATTATTTGATAAGTATTTAGCAAAATCTTTTGCTGATTGAGCTGATGGTCCACTAGAGCCATCCATATTAATAGGATTTCCAATTATGATTCCTTTTATGTTGTTCTCTAGGACTATTTCTTTAATCTCATTGATAAAATTTGAATTATTTTTTTTTTTAATAGTTTTTAAGGGAGTTGAAACAACTTTATCTTCGTCTGATATGGCTAAACCGACATGATTTTTGCCTGGATCTATACCTAATAATCTTGATTTTTTTCCTATAGATTTCTTAAAATCTTCAATATCTAACATGAATATGTTATATTTTACTTCTTTTTCTAATTAAACTAAAACATAGTTTATAGATGCCTATAGATAAAAACCAAGTTAAAAAAATCGCTAAATTATCAAGAATTTCTCTTGATGACAATAAACTGAATTCAATATCTAAGGATTTGGCCTCAATATTAAAATTTGTAGAACAACTTAACGAGCTGAACACAAAAGAGACAAAACCATTAAGTTCTATAACTAACAAAACACTAAAACCGAGAGTTGATAAAGTCAATGATGGAAAAATTAAAAAAGAAATATTAAAAAATTCCCCTGATCAAAATGAGGATTTTTTTATTGTACCGAAAGTAGTTGAATAAAATGAATGATTTAAATAGTTTTTCATTAAATACAATTGTTGAATTAATTAAGTCAAAAAAAATATCTTCATTAGAAGTAACAAAACACTTTATTAATAATATTGAGAAAAGTAAAAAACTTAATACTTTTATTACAACTTGTTTTGAGGAAAGTCTTAATAATGCAAAAAATTTTGATGAAAAAAAGAATTTCGAAGGTTTGCTCCCAGGCATACCTCTTGCTGTGAAAGATTTATTTTGTACTAAAAATATTAGAACTACAGGTGGTAGCAAAATTTTAGAAAACTTTGTGCCTAGTTACGAGTCTACAGTAACCAATAATTTATGGAAAGAGGGAGCTATATTACTAGGCAAACTTAATTGTGATGAATTTGCAATGGGGTCATCAAATGAGACAAGTTTTTTTGGAAACGTTTTAAGCCCAATTGGAAAAAATCTAGTCCCCGGCGGTTCGTCAGGAGGATCTGCAAGTGCTTTAGCAGCTAGTCTTACACCAGCAACTATTGGCACAGATACTGGTGGATCGATAAGACAACCAGCATCTTTCACTGGCACCGTTGGTTTAAAACCAACATACGGATTATGTTCAAGATGGGGAATAATTGCTTTTGCTTCATCTTTAGATCAAGCAGGCCCAATGACCAAAAATGTAGAAGATTGTGCTTTATTATTAGAAGCGATGTCAAGTTATGACGAAAAAGACTCAACATCTATAAATAAAAAAAAAGAAAATTATTCAAAAAATTTAAATCAAAATATAAAAGGATTAAAAATTGGAATACCGAAAGAATACAGAATAGACAATATGCCAAACGATATTGATAAACTTTGGATAAAAGGAGTTGATATTTTAAAAAAGTCCGGTGCTAACATTATAGATGTATCTCTACCTCATACTAAATATGCATTGCCAACCTATTATATAGTTGCCCCAGCGGAAGCTTCTTCTAATTTGGCACGTTACGACGGTGTTAAATATGGCTACAGATCAAAAAAGGGAAAAAATCTTATTGAAATGTATGAACACACAAGAGGCGAGGGTTTTGGAGATGAAGTTAAAAGAAGAGTTTTAATCGGTACTTATGTTTTATCTTCAGGATATTATGATGCATATTATTTACAAGCACAGAAAGTAAGAAAATTAATTAAAAATGATTTTGACAAATGTTTTAATGAAGTTGATGTTGTTTTGACTCCTTCTACGCCAAGTTCAGCATTTAAAGTTGGAGAAAAAACTAACGATCCTATATCTATGTATTTAAATGATATATTTACAGTTCCAGTAAATTTAGCTGGACTGCCAGCAATTTCAATACCCGCAGGAAAAGATAGCAAAGGAAATCCTTTAGGCCTTCAGCTAATATCTAAGGAACTAAACGAACAAAAAATCTTAAATATTGCTTTTGCAATGGAACAGGAAATTGGTTTTAAACAATCTTTAAATAGATGGTGGGAGTAAATAATGGATAAACATAAATTTGATTATTATATTAAAACTACTAAAAATAATTGGGAAGTAATAATTGGTCTTGAGGTTCATGCCCAGGTTACATCAAAATCAAAATTATTTTCTGGATCATCTACTAAATTTGGCGCAAAACCAAATTCCCAAGTTAGTTATGTTGACTCTGCTTTTCCAGGAATGTTACCGGTAATAAATCAATTTTGTATAGAGCAAGCTGTCAAAACAGGCTTGGGTTTAAATGCAAAAATAAATTTAAAATCAATCTTTGATAGAAAAAATTATTTTTACGCCGATCTTCCGGCAGGATATCAAATATCTCAATATAAGAACCCAATTGTTGGCGAAGGATCCGTATTACTAGACATGCCTTATGGAACTAAAAGGATTGGTATTGAAAGATTGCATTTGGAACAAGATGCAGGCAAAAGCATTCATGACTTAAGTCCAGATAATACGTTTGTTGATCTAAATAGATCTGGAGTAGCTTTGATGGAAATTGTAAGCAAACCAGATCTTCGATCTCCTAGCGAAGTAAATTCCTATGTAAAAAAATTAAGAACAATTATGAGATATCTTGGAACATGCGATGGCAACATGCAAGAAGGCTCATTAAGAGCAGATGTCAATGTTTCTGTTCGAAAAAAAGGAGATGAAAACTTTGGAACCAGATGCGAAATTAAAAATGTTAACTCGATTAAGTTTATGGAAATGGCAATTGAGTTTGAAGCAAAAAGACAAGTTGACCTTTTAGAGTCTGGTAAAAAAATAGAGCAGGAAACAAGACTTTTTGATACAAAAAAGAATGAAACAAGATCAATGAGATCTAAGGAAGAAGCACATGACTATAGATATTTTCCAGACCCCGACCTGTTACCTTTAGAGATAGAACAAAGTTTTGTAGAGGAATTAAAAAAAAAGCTACCAGAATTGCCAGATCAGAAGAAAGAAAGATATATTAAAAAATTCAAACTGACCTCATATGAAGCAAATGTCCTAGTTTCAGAAATAGATATCTCAAAATACTTTGAAGAGGTAATAAAAAATACTGATATTAAATTAGCTAAAAATTGGATACTAGTTGAACTTTTTGCTGTGCTGAATGAAAAAAATTTAGATATTAATGAGTCACCTGTATCACCGGAAAGTTTAGCTAAATTAATCAACACGATCATTTCTGGAGAAATTTCCGGTAAAATAGCAAAAAAAGTATTTGGTTATATGGTTGAAACTAGTGATGACCCCTTAAAAATTATAAATGAAAAAGGTTTAAAACAACAAAGTGACCCTGGTGAATTAATAAAAATTGTTGATGATGTTTTGAATAACAACAAAGATAAAATTATAGAGTTTAAGTCAGGTAAAGAAAAACTCTTCGGTTATTTTGTTGGTGAAGTTATGAAGGTTTCATCTGGTAAAGCTAATCCAAAATTGGTAAACGATATTTTGAAAGAAAAATTGAAAAAATGAATATATATGGAATTGGTACCGATATTGTTAACGTTAAAAGAATTAAAGGTGCAATAAAAAAAAATAAAAACTTTAAAAATAGAATTTTTAGTCAACTCGAGATAAAAACTTGTGAAAATAGAGTTCAAAAATTTCATTGTTTTGCTAAAAGATTTGCAGCTAAAGAAGCTTTATTCAAAGCTCTTGGTATTCATAATAAACTTCATTTTAGCGATGTGGAGGTAAAAAATAATATTTCAGGTCTTCCTACCTTTATAATAAAAGGTAGATCATTACAAAATCTCAAAAAAATCTTTAATAAAAGAAAATTTAAAATACATCTTTCATTATCTGACGATGAACCATGGGCAGTTGCATCAGTTATAATATTTACTTATAAATAAATATGTTGTCTAAAATTCTTGATAATCTAAAAACATTATTAATTGCATTGATTATTGCAATATTAATTAGATCTCTTTTTTTTCAACCATTTTATATACCATCATCATCAATGGAACCCACTTTATTAGTAGGAGATAGAATTTTTGTTTCTAAATATACATTTGGATACAGCAAGCATTCATTTCCTTTTAGTCCACCAATTATTAAAAATAGAATATTTTATTCCGAACCAAATTATGGAGATCTTATTGTATTTAAAACTCCATCTGATAACCGAACCGATTTTATAAAAAGATTAATAGGTTTACCAGGCGATCAGGTCCAATTTATAAATGGGAATTTATACTTAAATAACCAGGTTGTTTTAAAAGAAAAAATACAAAGTAGTGAAGACATCAGATGTGCAAAGGATGAAATTAAAGTTATTCAATATAATGAAAAATTAATAAATAAAAAAAACTACAATGTAGTTTATAAAGTTGAAGGAAGTATGATTAATACTGATATTTATAAGATACCTAAAGATCATTTCTTTTTTTTAGGAGATAATAGAGATTGTTCTAGCGATAGCAGATTTTTGACCAATGTTGGCTACGTACATAGAAATAATTTAGTTGGAAAAGCTAGAATCATTTTTTTTTCTAATGATACAGCTAAAGGAAGTGTCTTGAAGTTTTGGAACTGGGATAGTTCTTTAAGAACTGATAGATTCTTTAAAATACTTAAATGAGCAATTATATTAAAACTATAGAAAAAATTATAAATGTAAAATTTCGTAATAAAGAACTGTTATTGAAAAGTTTTATACACAAAAGTTATAATAAAGAAATAAATAATGAAAAACTAGAATTTTTAGGAGACAGAGTTATTGGTTTGATTATTTCAAAAAAATTGATAACTCTATATCCTGATGATAAAGAAGGAAACATTGATAAAAAATTTGCTAGCTTAGTTAACAAAAAAACTTGCGCAAAAGTTTTTAGAACTTTAAATTTAAAAAAATACATTAAAACAGGAAGTTCATTTAAAAAAATACAAACTCAAGACGATAGAATTTTAAGTGATACGTGTGAAGCACTTATTGGCTCTGTTTATTTAGATCAAGGTTTTCTAAATACTGAAAAATTCGTTTTAAAAATATGGGAACATTATATTGAAGAATCAAGTGTAATTGAAATAGATCCCAAAACTAAACTCCAAGAATTTTCACTAAAAAATTTTAAAAAATTACCAATTTACAAAACCATTAAAAAAATTGGACCTAATCACAATCCATTTTTTCAAGTAAATGTTAAAATTGAAAATTCTAAAAAATATTTAGGAGAGGGAAATTCCAAGAAAAATGCTGAACAAAATGCAGCACTTAAACTTATTAGAAGTTTAAATATTTAGTCTTATGAATTGGGAAAGTGAGGGATTTATTTTATCCAAAAGAAAGTTTAGAGAGAATGCAATTATTCTAGAGGTTTTTACATTAGATTTTGGAAAAATAAGTGGCATAGTTTATGGAGGAACATCAAGAAAAGTCAAAAATTATTTACAGTTAGCAAATAAGATTTATGTTAATTACACATCAAAAAATGAAAATAAAATTGGATATTTTAAAACTGAGTTGATCGAGGCTATTGCACCAAAGTATTTTAATGATAAAAATAAAATTCTTTGTTTAAACTCGATAACCTCAATGTTAAAAATTTTACTTCCTGAAAATCAAAAACTAAATCAAATTTATAATTCTTTAAATGATTTTTTGATTTTATTTAATAATAAAAATTGGTTTGTCAATTATTTAAATTGGGAATTGAATTTAATTTCATATCTAGGTTTTGGTTTTGATACAGATAAAATTAGTACAAATAGCGATAAAAAAAATATTGTTTTAAAAATTGACAATATTGAGTATAAAATACCTTCATTTTTACTTTCAAATAACATCAATAAAATTAGTTCTCAAGAAATCTATGAAGGCCTATTATTTTGTAGAAAATTGATTGAGAATAAATTTTTTATACCAAACAATATTAAATTCCCTTTATCTAGAAAAATTTTTGAAAATAAGTTTTTAATAACTAATTAGATAATTTTTTTGCGATATCCAGTGCAAAATACGTAACAATCGCTGATGCTCCCGATCTTTTAAATGCAATTAAACTTTCAATCACTGATTCTTTGTCTAAATCTCCATTTATAATTGCATTTTTTATCATACTATACTCACCAGATACCTGATAAACAAAAACTGGAATTTTAAAATTTTCTTTTACCAATTTAATTATATCAAGATATGGTAGTCCTGGTTTTACCATAACAAAATCAGCACCTTCTTTAATATCTAAAGCGACTTCACGTACAGCTTCATCAGAATTTTTGTAATCCATTTGGTACGTTCTTTTATCAATTATTTTTTTCAGTTTTGATCCAATAGCATGACGAAATGGACCGTAAAAACTTGAGGCGTATTTTGCCGAGTAAGACAATAACTGTACATCTTTATGATTATTTTTATCTAAGGCTTTTCTAATAATTCCAATACGACCATCCATCATGTCTGATGGAGCAATCACGTCGCAACCCATCTCAGCTTGTAGAATTGCTTGTTGAGATAATATTTTTACAGTTTCATCATTTAAAACTTTTTTTTTATTTATAATTCCATCGTGACCGTGATCTGTATATGGATCAAGAGCAACGTCTGCCATCACCCCAATGTTTGGGTTGTATTTTTTAATAGTTCTTATTGCTCTACACACAAGATTATTTTCATTTAAAGCTTCACTACCGAGATAATTCCTTTTTGATTTTAATGTGTTTGGAAATACGGCTATTAATGGAATTCGTAGTTTGCTGGCCTTATTAACAACTTTATTAACTTTATCAATCGAGTATCTGTAAATTCCCGGCATTGTTTTGATTTCTTCAATTTTGTTCTTTCCTTCTGTTATAAATATAGGCAAAATTAAATCATTTACAGATATATTATTTTCTTCTACCAGTCTTCTAGCCCAACTAGATTTGCGATTCCTTCTCAACCTTAGACTTGGATATCTACCTATTACCTTCATTTTTTTATCCTTTAAACTTTTTTTAATGCGACAAATATAATATTATATTATTAAAAGAAAGTGTATTAACAAGTTATATGTCTAATTCAAACACGATCAACGATTTCTATCAAGTACCTGATTTAAGTTTTAATATAAACAAATTAAGACAGGATCTGGAAAAAATTTTAAAAAAATCCAAATATCAAACCTTAGGCATAACCAATTTTCACGCAATACCTATGAATATGGTACCTGGTGACAAAAATTCAATCCAAGGTCATAATGTGAGAGGCGTTTATTGGACGAAACCAGATGAAACAGGAAAAGAAGTTAAAAGAGATAAACCAATAGAAGAATCTAAATACACTGAACTATTAAGTGATTTTAAAAACACTTATTTTGAAGAAGTATATAATATTTTAAAAAAAAAATTCAAATTAGGTAGAGTAAGAATTTTATTAAAAGAACCTAGATCAACTTTAAGTTGGCACAAAGATCCAGAACCCAGATTACATATTCCAATAATTACAAATCCTGGATGTAAAATGGTTATTGAAGACGTTGCAAAACATATGCCAGCAGATGGTAAAGTATGGATAACAAATAATACCAGATACCATAATTTTTTTAATGGGGGTGAGCAAAATAGAATTCATATTGTTGCTTGCATGTTGGAAAATAGATTTAACTAATTGAAATTATTATTTAAAAAAATATCAATAGCTTCAGATCACGCAGGTTTCATTTTAAAAGAAATTATTAAAAAAAAATTAATTAAAAAAAAAGTGAAAGTTATAGATCTAGGTCCTAAATCCAAAGACTCTGTCGATTATCCTGATTTTGCAAAAAAAGTTGCAAGAAATCTTTTATCTCAAAAGACTAAAATGGGCATATTAGTTTGTGGATCGGGTATAGGTATGGCAATGTCGGCAAATAAATTCAGAAAAATAAGGGCTGCCGTATGCTATAATAGCATCTCAACACGTTTGTCACGAACTCATAATGATGCTAATATACTAGCACTTGGATCAAGGTTAACTAAAAATAGTGAAGCAATAAAACTAGTTAATATTTTTTTAAGTACTAAATTTGAAGGTGGAAGACATTTAAGAAGAATAAAAAAAATTTAAGTATATAAATTATGGGAAAGACTTTAGAAAAATTACGTGAGGATTACAGGGATTTTTTTGATAAAGATTTATCAATTAGTGATCCCGAATTATTTAATTCAATCAAACTTGAACTAAAAAGACAGCAAGAACATATTGAATTAATTGCATCTGAAAATATAGTTTCAAAAGCAGTCTTAGATGCACAGGGCTCTATTCTTACAAACAAATATGCAGAAGGTTATCCTGGAAAAAGATATTATGGAGGTTGCGAGTTTGTAGATAAAGCTGAGGATTTAGCTTTAGGTAGAGTAAAAAAACTATTTAATTGTAAATTTGCCAATGTGCACCCTCACTCAGGCGCTCAAGCCAATGGAGCGGTATATCTAGCTCTTTTAAAACCAGGAGATACAATATTAGGTATGAGTTTAAATTCTGGTGGTCATTTAACCCATGGTGCTAAAGTTGCACAATCTGGAAAATGGTTAAAAGCATTTCATTATGAAGTCGATAAAGTTACCGGATTAATCGATTATGATCAGGTTAAAGAATTAGCATCAAAACATAAACCCAAACTATTAATAGCAGGTGGAAGTGCTTACTCAAGAATTATAGATTTCAAAAAATTTAGAGAAATAGCTGACAGTGTTGGAGCTTATCTAATGGTTGACATGGCTCATTTCTCTGGTTTAGTAGCTGGACATGGATACCCTAATCCAATTGATTACGCTGACGTAGTTACTTCAACAACTCATAAAGTATTAAGAGGTGGAAGAGGCGGTATAATACTTACAAATAAAGAAGATTTGTATAAAAAATTTAACTCTGCAGTATTTCCTGGTTACCAGGGCGGACCTTTAATGCATGTAATAGCATCTAAAGCTGCCGCGTTCCAAGAAGCACTTAAACCTGAATTTAAGGAATACATTAAATCTGTGCTTGCCAATGCTAAAATCCTATCTGAAACTTTAAAGAATAACGGTTTCAAAATATTTTCTGGTGGTACAGACACACATCTGATGCTTGTAGATTTAAGACCTTTCAAAGTTACAGGAAAAGCTGCTGAAGTCAGCTTATGTAATTCCAATATTACTTGTAATAAAAACGGTATACCTTTTGATACTGAAAAAATGACTATTACTTCTGGTATAAGACTCGGATCTCAAGCAGCAACAACAAGAGGTTTTGGATTAAATGAATTTAAAAAAGTCGGTGAATTAATTACCAAAGTAGTGAAAGGTCTTTCCAAAAATCCAGATGACAATAGCAAAATTGAGTCAGAGGTAAGAAAAGAAGTCATTGATCTCTGTTCTAATTTTCCTATATACAATCATTTATTTAAAAATTAAATCATGATTTGTCCATTTTGTAGAGAAAAAGACACTTCCGTAGTAGATTCAAGACCAACAGAAGATGGTACTGCAATACGAAGAAGAAGATTGTGCCCTTGTAGCAAGGCGATGAGATTCACTACATTTGAAAGAGTTCAACACAGAGAACTTTCAGTAATTAAAAAAAATGGCAGAAGAGTTCCATTTGATAGAGAAAAATTAGCTAAATCTTTTTTTACAGCACTTAAAAAAAGGCCAACAGATCAAGATACGATTGAAAGAGTTGTGTCAAAGATTTCAAGGGAACTTGAGGAATTAGGACAATCTGAAATACAATCAGGTCTTATAGGAAAAAAAGTAATGGAGGCTCTAAAGGAATTAGATAAGATTGCTTATATAAGATTTGCATCTGTATATACTAATTTTAAAGAAGTAGGTGAATTTGGTGAGTACATCGAGGAATTAGACGATAAACCTAAAAAAATCTAATAAACTTATTTAAACCTCAAACTAAGCAACATGAAAATTTCTAGACATAATAATGACGAACAATTTATGAAAATAGCTTTTAATAAAGCTTTTGAACATCTTGGTTCAACAAACGAAAACCCTTCAGTAGGCTGTGTTGTCGTCAAAAATAATTCGATAATATCATCAGGAAAAACTGCGATTGGTGGTAGACCTCATGCAGAAGAAAGTGCATTAAATAAAAATATAAATTTTAAAAATTCTACATTGTATGTCACTTTGGAGCCGTGTGTTCATTATGGTTTAACTCCTCCTTGTATAAATATCATTAAAAAGAAAGGTATTAAAAAAGTTTGTTATCCTGTTTTGGATCCAGATAAAAGAACTTTCAATAAGGCAAAAAAAATACTTAATAAAAAAAAAATTAAAGTCAAAATTGGTATAATGAAAAATACATCTTTAAATTTTTATAAAAGCTATTTTTTATCTAAGAACAAATATTCCCTGCCTTTCGTTGATCTAAAGATTGCTATTTCTAAAGATTATTTTTCTGTAAATAAAAAAAATAAGTGGATTACAAATGAATTTTCAAGAATTAAAGGACATTTATTAAGATCTAAATACGATTGTATTTTTAGCACTTATAAAACAGTTAATAAGGATAACTCTATGTTAAATTGTAGAATTTCTGGGATGCAACATTTGAGTCCAAGTAGAGTAATATTGGACCCAAAAAATAAGTTAAAAAAAAATTTAAAATTGTTTAAAACAAGTAAAAAAATAAAAACATATGTAATTACTACTGCTTTAAAAAAAAGTAGAGAGAATTTTTTCAAATCAAAAAAAATACAAATAATTAAAATCAAAAATGAAAATAAAATTATCCCTTATAACAAGATATTAATGGAATTAAAAAACAGAGGTTTTTCGAGAATTTTATGTGAAGCAGGTTCTAATACGTCAAGGTCTTTAATTAAAAGTAATCTTGTCAATAATCTTTATGTTTTTATGTCGCAAAGAAGACTAGGAAAAAACGGAAAAAATTCTTTTAAGAAAGACTTAAGTAATTTAGATTTAAATAGTAAAAATATGCTCAAAATAAATCTTTATGGTGATTTATTGTACAAACTTAAAATGAAATAATGTTTAACGGAATAGTTTATAATCAGGGTATAGTAAAGTCTTTTAAGAGAAGCGCACGATATGTTAAAGGCAGTCTTGTAATTGAGATTTCTTCAAATATTAAATTTAAAAAACAAGATATTGGTGAGTCTGTGTGTTGTGACGGCGTTTGCTTAACCTTAATCAGAATTAAAAAAAAATCTTTTCTTTTTTATCTATCAAAAGAGACACTTAATAGATCTAATTTTAAAAACATAAAGATTGGTAAAATTATTAATATTGAAAAAGCCCTATATTACGGAAAGAAAATATCAGGACACTATATACAAGGACATGTTGATACAACATCGGTGGTTAAAAAAATTAAAGTCATTGATAAAGCATGGATAGTTAAATTTTCTTTAAATAAAAAATTTAGAAAACTTATTGTAGAAAAAGGATCAATTTCGATAAATGGTGTATCACTAACTGTTTCAAAACTAAGCTCTGATACCTTTGAAGTAACCATTATCCCCCACACTTTAAAACTTACCAATCTAATTAAACTAAAAGAGGGTAATTTAGTTAATATTGAATTTGATATGATCGGTAAATATTTAAATAAATTATATAATTAACATGAAACAAAAGTCATCATCAATTCAAGAAATTATAAGAGAGGCAAAAAAAGGAAAAATGTTCATCTTAGTCGATAACAAAGATAGAGAAAATGAAGGCGATCTTGTTGTTCCTGCATCAAAAATAAATGCAAAAAAAATAAATTTCATGGCCAAACATGGTAGAGGCTTGATATGTCTAGCTTTGACACAAGAAAAAGTTAGAAAATTAAAATTACCTCTAATGTCATTAATTAATAAATCTAGAACCCAAACTGCTTTTACAGTTTCTATCGAAGCTAAGAAAGGTATTTCAACAGGAATTTCTGCGCATGATCGATCTAAAACAATA
>MDTB01189141.1_pt1 | contig 18584 bp, 20 predicted proteins | sample 811161 | NCBI WGS metagenome assembly MDTB01 (sample SAMN05326650, study PRJNA326480) | marine metagenome | isolation source: seawater | place: Mediterranean Sea | collected 2009
ACCTCAAATTTTAATGATATAAAAAAACTAAAAAAAATTATAAGGTTTTATAATGAAGGTAGATAAAAAAATTATAAAAAAGAATTCAAATTGGAATTTTAAAGGTAATGTTTATAAATATTTTGACAAACATATTAAAAAATCAATTCCATTTTATTCTGAAGCTCAAAATTTATATGCTCAATATACGGATTTCTTTTTACAAGATAAGTCAAAAATAATTGATCTTGGTTCATCAACAGGTGTTTTTTTAGATAAGGTTTATAATAGACATAAGCTAAATCAAAAAAAATTAAGTTTTATAGGAATTGATAATACGAAAGAAATGATTAGTTTTTGTAAAAAAAAATATAAATCCAAAAAGAAGCTAAAGTTTTTACATAAAGACATTGAAAAAATAAATATGAAGTCATCTTGTATAATTTCATCATTTTACACTATTCAATTTATCTCTCCAAAAAAAAGACAAAAAATTATCAATAAAATTTATAAAAGTTTAAATTGGGGTGGTGCTTTTTTCTTTTTAGAAAAAGTAAGAGGAAGCGACGCAAGATTTCAAGATATGCTCACACAAACATATAATGAATTTAAAATATCTGAAGGTTTTTCAGCAGACCAAATTATAGCTAAAAGTAATTCTTTAAAAGGAGTGCTAGAACCATTCTCAACAGCAGGTAATCAAAGTCTTTTAAAACGAGCTGGCTTTAAGGATATCATGACTGTTTTCAAATATGGTTGTTTTGAAGGATTTTTAGCAATTAAATAATATCTAAAAAATTACTCTATCTTTTTAATCAATAGACTTATGTATAAAAAAATTACAACTATGATGTCAAAAAAACAAATGGCATCTTTGTATTATTTTGTTTTCCTGTCATTTATTACAATGATATTAGAAACAACTGGTATAGGATTAATCATTCCACTTGTTCAATCTATAGCTTCAGATGGGATGAACCAACAATTTATTGAATTTTTAAAAATTTTTAATATTAATCCTACTTCTAAAAATAATCTAATCTTTATTCTTACAGTAATAATTGGATTTGTTTATACATTCAAAGTTTTATTTTTGACTTATTTTGCTTATGCTGAAGCCAAGTTATTATCTGATATAAATGTCTCATTCTCAAATAAATTATATGATGTGTACCTAAATAAACCTTACAGTTTTCATTTAAATAATAACTCTGCTAAATTGACTAGAAATATTGATGAAATTACTTTAGTTGTAGGATTAGTTAAAGCGTCAATTCTTTTAATTACCGAGGTTATTGTATTCTTAGGGATAGCAACGTTCTTGATTGTTTATGAGCCAACTGGATCTATTATAATAATATTTTTTCTTGGTTTTTTTGGTTATATATTCTTTAGAAATGTCCAACTTAAAGTTAAAGAGTTAGGTAAAACTAGACAAATTCATAGAGCCTCTTATTTGAAATTTTTGAGAGAAGGTCTTAGATCCATTAGAGATATCAAAATCTTACAAAGATCAAATGAAATGGTTAAATTATTCACTTCAAACAATACCATTTTAAATTTAACTGAACTTAAAAGAAAATTTATCAGCGCATTACCGAGATTATGGCTGGAATGGTTAGTTGTCATGAGTTTTATAGTTTTAATTATTTCTATGATTTTTCTTAATAGAGACTTACAAAGCATTATAACGCTACTAGCTTTATTTGCTGCAGCAGCATTTAGAATTTTACCATCATTAACAAGAATTATGACCTCAATACAAAATATCATATTTTTCAAACCGGCCATAGACACAATTTACAAAGAATTTGGTTTAAAAAGTAATATAGAAAATAACTTTAAAAATAATAAAAATAAACTTCCTTTAGCTAACGAAATTAGTCTTAAAAATATTAATTTTAGATATTCTGACAAAGATCCAATATTATTTAAAAATATTAATTTTAAGATAAAATGTGGAACTACAATTGGTTTAATAGGAGAAAGTGGGGCAGGAAAAACAACTTTAATTAATATAATTTTAGGCTTAATTAGACCAAACTCCGGAAGCATTGAAATTGATGGGGCAAATATTGAGGAAAATATTAAAAATTGGCAAAACCAAATTGGCTATGTTCCACAAGATATTTATTTAAGTGATGATACTATAAAAAATAATATTGCTTTTGCGCTTCCTGACGAAAAAATTAATAAACAAGCTGTAGATAGAGCTGTTAACAATTCAAAACTTAAAGATTTAATAGAAAGTTTATCCAAAGGTATCGAGACAAAAATCGGTGAATTTGGAGACAGAATATCTGGAGGCCAAAGACAACGTATCGCAATAGCACGTGCGCTATATACAAATCCAAAGGTATTAATATTAGATGAATTCACTAATTCACTCGATTTAAATACTGAAGAAAAAATTATAAACGAAGTAAATTCACTTAAAGGAGAAAAAACTATAATTATGATAGCTCACAGACTATCTACATTGAAACATTGTGACTGTATTTACAAGCTCGATAGAGATGGTATTAGCCAGGAGAATATTTAATATGAGTGGGAATATTTTAATAGTTGGTGGAGCGGGTTATATAGGCACTGTTGTTTCTGAACACTTTTTAAAAAAAGGTTTTAATGTTACTTGCATAGATAACTTTTTATATGAAAACTCATTTTCAATTAAAGGATTAGAACAAAACAAAAAATTTAAATTTGTTTTGGGTGATCTTAGAAATGAACAGTTGATCAACAAACTTTTAGCTAACTGTGATGCTGTAATTATTTTAGCTGGATTAGTAGGAGATCCAATTACTAAAAAATACCCTAAGATTTCAAAAAAAATAAATTATGAAGGAACAAAAAAACTAATAGATAGTTGCAAAAACAAAAAAATTGAAAAAATAGTTTTTGTTTCAACTTGTTCTAACTACGGCTTAAGCGACACCGATTTACTTTTGAGTGAAGAAGCAGAATTAAAACCGCTATCATTGTATGCTGAACATAAAGTTGAAATTGAGAAATATATAATTGCCCAAAAAGATTCTAAAAATTTCAGCCCTACAATTTTACGATTTTCTACAGCTTTTGGTTTATCATCAAGAATGCGATATGATTTGACTATTAACCAATTTACAAAATCCATTTATTTCAATGAAAAATTAGATGTCTTTGACTCAAATACATGGCGACCATATTGTCACGTAAAAGATTTTGGTATTGCATTAGAAACTGTACTTCAATCTGAAAAAAAATTAACAGACTTCGAAGTATTCAATGTAGGTGGAGATCAAAATAATTTTACAAAAAAACAGATAGTTGAGCAAATAAATAAATTTATTCCTATAGATAAAGTCACATTTACTGACAAAAAACAAGATCCTAGAAACTACAGAGTAAATTTTTCAAAGATTAACAAAATATTAAACTTTAAAACTAACTTTACTGTTGAAGATGGTATTCAAGAAATAGTTGAGTTTTTAAAAAGAAATAATGAAAACCTTGAAACATATAATAATTTTAAATTTGGAAATTACGTAATCAACGAAAACAAGTTATGAAGAACTTCTCAACTAAAAAAATCGTTAATTCTATATCTAAGGTAATTGGTAACGGACCACATCAACTCCATGAACCTTTATTTAAAGGCAAGGAAATTAAATTTGTAAATGATACAATTAAAAAAAATTTTGTATCTACTGCTGGAGAATATGTAAATAAATTTGAGAAAAAAATTAAAAAATTTTCAAAATCTAAATTTGCTATTGCAGTAGTTAATGGAACACAAGCAATTTTTATTTCACTTAAAGTTCTTGGGGTAAAAAAAGACGATGAAGTTCTTGTACCAGCATTAACTTTTGTAGGAACAGTAAATGCCATAAGTTACCTTGGAGCGCATCCGCATTTTATTGATTCTTCTTGGAAAAATTTTGGAGTTGATAGTGTTAAACTAGAAAATTATTTAAATAAAAATACAAAAATAAAAGGTAACAAGTGCGTAAATAAATTAACGGGAAAGGTTATTAAAGCTATTATTCCAGTTCATATTTTTGGTCATCCTTGTGATATTGAAAAAATTATTAAAATTTCAAGAAAATTTAAACTTAAAGTTGTTGAGGATGCAGCAGAAGCTCTCGGAAGTTTTTATAAAAAAAAACACCTTGGAACATTCGGTGACGTTGGATGCTTTAGTTTTAATGGCAATAAAATAATTACAACTGGCGGCGGTGGAATGATAGTGACAAATAAATTAGAATTAGCTAAAAAAATTCAACACCTAACGACTACTGCTAAATTAAAACATAAATGGGAATATATTCACGACGAAGTTGGATTTAATTTCCGTATGCCAAGTATTAATGCAGCACTCGGTTTAGCCCAATTTTTAAATTTGAAAACTTTCTTAAAAGCAAAGCGGAAATTATTTTTTAAGTATTTCAAAGCTTTAGAGAAATTAGAGGGAGTAAGTTTATTTAAAGAGCCTAAAAATGCGAGAAGTAATTATTGGTTGCAAACCTTAATTTTAGATAAAAAAAGTATGAAATTTAAAAATAAAATTTTAAAGGAGTTCCATAAAAAAAAAAATTTTCTCTAGACCGACTTGGAAATTGATTTCAGATTTAAAACCTTATAAAAACTGTAAAAAAATGAAGCTTGAAGGATCCAGAGAAATTTATAAAAGAATTATAAATTTACCTAGCAGTCAAGGATTAACTTTAAAAAGAAGATAGATGTTTAATAAAATTTTATTTTTGAGAAAGTCTAGCGATAAATTTGCGGATAAAATACAGTCTAATTTAAAAAAGAAAACTAAGATTTTGCATGTTGTTTTAACCGATATTAAAAAAGTAAAGATTAAAAAGTCAACCAAATATGACTATATTTTTGTATTTAGAAGCCACTTTATTCTTAAAAAAAAATTAATTAATCAAGCAAAATATGCTGCAATTAATTTTCATCCGGGACCACCAACTTACAGAGGGATTGGTTGCGTTAACTATGCACTCTTCGAAAATAGTAAAACATATGGAGCAACAGCTCATTTGATAGATGATAAAGTGGATCACGGCCAAATAATCGACGTAAGATTATTCAAAATTTCTAATTTAGATAATATCGAAAAAGTTTTAAAAAAAACATACAAACTACAATATTTTCAAGCAATAAGATTAATAAGCTCCTTATATAAAAATAATCTTAATTTAATAAAACTTTTAAAAAATAATAAAAAAATTAAATGGTCAAAAAGAATTAAAAATAGATTATATTTGAACAAATTTTATAAAATTTCATATAATACAAATAAATCTGACTTGAAAAAAAAACTTAGAGCTACGATTACGAAAAAATTTAAACCCTATGTAGAAATTCACGGAGTAAAATTTTTCCACAAATAAAAGTATGAAAACCTATATAATAGCTGAAGCTGGAGTTAACCATAACGGAAGATTAAACTTAGCTTATAATCTAGTAAACACCGCAAAAAAAATTAAGGCTAATTGTGTTAAATTTCAACTTTTCAAACATAACTATCTAACAACAAAATTTGCTCCTCAGGCGAGTTATCAGAAAAAAAATACTAAGAAAAAACAAACTCAATTCGAATTATTAAAACGATTAGAATTAAATACAAATAATTTAATAAAGATTCAAAAATATTGTGAACAAAAAAAAATTGACTTTTTATTAAGTGTTTTTGGAATAGAAGAATTAAAGATTATAAAAAAGCTAAAGTTAAAAACAGTCAAATTACCATCTGGCGAAATAAACAATTTACCTCTTTTGAAAGGTATTGCGAGATCAAATTTAAATTTAATACTTTCAACAGGTATGGCGAATATGAAAGAAATTACTTTTACATTAAATTACTTAAAAAAAAATGGATTAAAAAAGAATAAGATAAGCATTCTTCAGTGTACAACTGATTATCCTACTAAATTAAATGATGTAAATCTTAGAGCTATGAAAACATTGCAACAAAAATTTAAAGTTAAAGTTGGTTTATCAGATCACACAATTGAAAATGAGTCCTCAATCTCAGCAGTGGCTATGGGGGCGACAATAATTGAAAAACATCTTACACTAAATAATCATATGAGTGGACCAGATCACAAAGCAAGTTTAAATCCAAAAAAATTTAAAGAATTGATAAATAGTATTAGAAAAGTAGAGATTTTACTTGGATCTGGAAAAAAATTACCTTCTAAAGCGGAACTAAAAATTAAAAAAATTGTTAGAAAATCAATAGTAGCAAAACTTCCAATCAAAAAAGGAGAAATATTTACCGACATCAATATTACTTGCAAAAGACCAGAAGGAGGAATTTCTGCCTCTAACTGGGAAAAAGTTGTCGGAAAAAAATCAACTAAAAATTTTTCTCCTGATGAATTCATAAAACTATGAAAAAAGTTTGTTTTATTTCAAGCTCTAGAGCAGATTTTGGACTACTAAAAAATTTAATCTTAAAAATGAAAACTAATAAGAGTTTTTCTGTTAAAGTTATTGCTTCGGGAACACATTTTTCAAAATTTCACGGCTTTACTATAAAAGATTTTAAAAAAAATAAGATTAAAATAGATGGTTATATTAAATGTAACCCATCGGCCGATAATGTTCTAAATATTTCAAGCATTATGTCTAAGTCAATAATAGGCTCTACGAAATTATTTAAAAAATTGAAACCCGATATAATAGTAGTTGTTGGTGATAGATATGAAATATTAGCTTCTGTAATATCTGCACACTTGATGAGAATTCCAGTCGCGCACTTACACGGTGGAGAAATTACTCATGGAGCTTTGGACGATGCATTTAGACATTCAATTACTAAAATGTCTCAAATACACTTTGTAGCGAATAAAAAATATAAACAAAGAGTTATTCAATTAGGAGAAGAACCAAAAAATGTTCATATTGTTGGTGGCTTAGGCATCGATAATATTAGTAAGACAAAATTATTATCAAAAAAAACTCTCGAAAAAAAATTTAAATTAAAATTTCTCAAAAAGAATTTTATGATTTGTTTTCACCCAGAAACTATGAATAAGAACTCTACCAAAAAACAAATTAAGATAATTTTACAAGCTTTGAAAAAATTAAAAAATTCAAATTTGATTTTTACAATGCCTGGAGCGGATTTAGAAAATAAGATAATTATTTCAGAAATAAAAAAGTTTGTTAAAAAAAATAGATTTTCATATTTTTTTAAATCATTAGGCGATGTAAATTATTATTCTTTTTTGTCCAATGTTGATTGCATGATAGGTAATTCATCAAGCGGAGTTTTAGAAATGCCTTATTTCAAAAAGGGAACTATAAATTTAGGCGATAGACAATCAGGAAGGCTTTTTTCTAATACGATCAGAAATTCTGAAATAAGTGTTAATCAAATATTAAAAAACATTAATTATTTATTTTCTGAACAGTTCAAAACATCACTTAAAAAAAATTTTTATTTACCTTACGGTAAGCCTGGAGCAGTAAACAAAATATTTTCTATTTTGAAAAAGAAAAAAACTAATAAATTATTCAATAAAAAATTCTATGATTTAAATTTATAATTATGAAAAAACTAATATTTTGTTTTGATATAGATAATGTTTTATGTAAAAGTTTAGGAAATAATTATATTAAATCTATACCGATAAAAAAAAATATTAAAGTTGTAAACGATCTTAAGAAAAGTGGCCATTATATAAAAATTTTTACAGCTAGGTATATGGGTAGAAATAATGAGAAACAAAATAAAGCAAAAAAACAAGGTTTTGTTCTCACCAAAAAACAATTAAAAAAATGGGGATTATTATATGATGAACTCATTTTTGGAAAACCTTCTTATGATATTTTTGTCGACGACAAAAATTTATCTCACAAAAAAAATTGGTCAACTAAACTGTTTAAATACATAAATAAAAAGGAATTATGAAATCAATCGTAACTGGAGGAGCAGGATTTATCGGAAGTCACCTTGTAGAAGATTTGGTTAAAAATAATCATAAAGTTATAGTGATAGATAATTTTAAAATTGGAACAAAAAATAATCTAAAAAGCGTTCGAAAAAAAATAAAAATCATAAATTGCGATATAAGAAAATTTAAAAAGATTTCAAAATATTTTAAAGGAGTTGACAACGTTTATCACCTTGCAGCACTAGCAGATATTGTTCCAAGTATTGAAAATCCAACTGAATATTATTCTACAAATGTAACTGGTACTTTAAATGTCTTAAAAGCGTCAATACAAAATAATGTAAAGAGATTTATTTATTCTGCATCATCGTCTTGTTATGGAAAACCCAAAAAATATCCCACTAAAGAAAATAGCAATATTAGTCCAGAATATCCATATGCTTTAACAAAACGGTTAGGTGAGGAGTTAGTGTTGCATTTTGCTAAAGTTTATAAATTAAATGCCACTTCATTAAGATTTTTTAATGTTTATGGATTGAGAGCTAGAACATCAGGAAGTTATGGCGCGGTATTTGGTGTTTTTCTAGCACAAATCTTGGCAGGTAAGCCCCTAACAATAGTTGGTAACGGAAAACAAAAAAGAGATTTTACTTATGTTTCAGACATCATTAGTGCAATAACCAAAGTTTCTAAAAGGAAATCTTTATCAGGAGACGTAATGAATGTTGGAAGTGGAAAAACAGTAAGTGTTAATCAAATTGCTAAATTATTACGAGGAAAAAAAATTAATATTCCTAAAAGACCTGGAGAACCGGATATTACATTTGCAGATATTTCAAAAATAAAAAGAAAAACTGGATGGAGGCCAAAAATATCTATAAAATATGGTATCAAGATAATGTTGAAAAATATCAATGACTGGAAAAATGCCCCTATATGGACACCTCAAAAAATTAATATTGCTACAAAAAAATGGTTTTACTATTTAGGAAATAAATAAATTTTCATGAAAAAAATATTCGAAATAAATAATTTGATTAATCGAATTAAACTCGAGAAAAGAAAAAATAAAACAATAATCCATTGTCATGGTGTTTTTGATTTAATCCATGTAGGTCATATAAAACATTTTAAGGAAGCAAAAAAAAATGGGAATTTTTTAGTAGTAAGTATAACGGCTGATAAATTCGTTAATAAAGGATCTGGGAGACCTATTTTTAATCAGAATTTAAGAGCAGAGTTCTTAAGCTCTATCTCGATAATTGATGCTGTAATCATTAATAATAACATTACATCAGAGAAAATTATATCAATGATAAAACCAGATATTTATTTTAAAGGGCCAGATTATAAAAAAAATTCAAGTGATAAAACTGGAAATATTTACAAAGAAATTTCAGCTGTAAAAAAAAATGGGGGTAAAATTGTTTATTCTAATGACATAACTTTTAGCTCAAGCAATTTGATAAATAGCCACTTTAATTATTTTGATAGCTATCAAAAAAAATTTTTAGGTCAAATATCAAAAAATTACAGTTTTGAATTTATATCGAGTGAAATAAAAAAAATGAGTAAACTAAGAGTATTACTTATAGGAGAAACAATAATAGACCAATATATATCTGGAGATGTACTTGGCAAATCTGGAAAAGAACCACATTTGGTTCTTAATGAAAAAAAAAATGAAAAATATTTAGGAGGAGCAGCTGCTATAGCTAATCACCTATCGAGTTTTTGTAAATCTGTTAATTTTCTCACTTTGGTCGGTAAAGAAAAAGAAAATGTAAAATTCATAAAAAAATCTTTAAGAACAAATATCAAAGTCAATTTCTTTTATAAAAAAAATTCACCCACTATTATAAAAAAGAGATTTATTGATGAAATTTCAAAAAACAAACTGCTTGGCGTTTACACAATAAATGAAGAAAAGTTACAAGCAAACTTAGAAAAAAAATTAATTAATAATATAAAAAGATATGCGAAAAATTGCGATCTCATTCTTGTTTCTGATTACGGACATGGATTTATATCGGATAAAGTAGCTAAAATATTTAACAAATCAAATTTATTTTTCTCACTTAATGCTCAAATTAATGCTTCAAATCGAGGATACCATTCATTAATTAAATATAAAGATATTGACAGTTTAATAATAAATGAGAATGAACTTCGACATGAAATGAGAGATAAAGTTGGAAATTTAATTAAAATGGGAACTAAATTAATCAAGTTTTTAAACATAAAAAAGTTGACTGTTACACAAGGCAATAAAGGAGCTGTGTTGATTGAAAAAAATGGAAAATCAATTAATTCACCTGCTTTTGCAAACAAAGTTGTAGATAAGGTTGGAGCTGGAGATGCTATGCTAGCTATGATTTCACTAGGCACAAAAATAAAAATGAAAAGTGATTTAGTTTTATTTTTAGGTTCATTAGCAGGTGCATCGGCAGTTGAAAGTATAGGTAATAGTGAATATTTGAACAAAAATCAATTATTGAGACAAATACAATTTTCAATTAAATAAAATTAAAATGAGTAAAAACTTTTTTGAAAAATACTTTTCTAATCAAATTAAACTTTTTAATTTTGATGATCGAGTGATTTCCGATCTTCAAAGGGTTAAAAATTATTTAAAATTGGTTAAAAAAAATAAAAACAAAGTTATTATATTTGGTAACGGTGGAAGCGCGGCTATAGCCAATCATTTTTCAGTGGACTTAACGAAAATTTCAAAAATTAGATGCGTTAATTTTAATGAAAGCAGTTTATTAACATGCTTTTCAAATGATTACGGTTATGAAAACTGGGTTAAAAAAGCGTTAGAATTTCATGCAAAAAGAGGAGATTTAATAATCTTAATTTCTTCAAGTGGACAATCGAAAAACATGATCAACGCTTGTAAATTTGCAAAGAAAAAAAAATATTTTCCAATAATTACCCTAACAGGTTTTAAACAAAATAATCCACTTAGAAAATTGGGCAACATTAATTTCTGGATAAATTCAAAAAAGTTCAATTTTGTCGAAAACTCTCATCAATTACTATTACTTTCACTTGTTGATGCAACCGAAAATAAAAAATAATAAAATATTTATCACTGGTGGGGCAGGATATGTCGGAGCCGTGCTAACACCTTATCTACTAAATAAAGGTTATGAAGTTACTGTGCTAGACCTTATGATTTATGGTGAAAATGTTTTGCAAAAAAATCCAAATTTAAAAATGATTAAAGGCGATATAAGAAATATTGAGATATTAAAAAAAGAATTACCTAGCCACAATACTCTAATTCATCTGGCATGTATTTCTAATGATCCAAGTTTTGAGTTAAATCCTGAGCTAGGTAAATCAATAAACCTAGATGCTTTTTCACCCCTGGTCGATATTTCAAAAAAGAGTGGGATTAATAGATTTGTATATGCATCTTCTTCTTCAGTTTATGGAATTAAGGATGAGCCTAACGTGAATGAAAAAATGAGTTTAGAACCCTTAACTGACTACTCAAAATTTAAAGCTGATTGTGAGACTATACTTTTAAAAAATAAATCAAATAATTTTATTCCAATAGTTATCAGACCAGCAACTGTATGTGGTTATTCACCTCGACAAAGATTAGATGTGGTAGTAAATATTTTAACAAACCTAGCTTATCACAAAAAAGAAATAAGTGTTTTTGGAGGTGAACAATTAAGACCAAATATTCACATTTTGGATATGGTAAGAGCTTATGATTATTTGATTAATGCTAAAGAAGAATTAGTATCAGGTCAAATTTTTAATGCGGGATATGAAAATCAAACAGTAAATCATCTTGCGTCTTTAGTGAAAAAAGTCATAGGTGAAGATGTAAAGATAAAATACTTAAAAACAGATGATAATAGATCTTATCATATTTCATCCCAAAAGATTAAAGATGTATTAGGCTTTGAAACAAAAAAATCAATTGAGGATGCTATTAAAGATTTAAAAAATGCTTTTGACACTAAAAAATTAGATAACACATTAACAAATGAAAAATATTTCAACATTAAAAGAATGAATAATTTAAACCTCAAATAATTTAATGAATATAGACACATTAATTAATAAAGCAAAATTATTAAGACAAAAAACTTTTGATGCCTTTATTGAAAAAGGTGAAGCCCATCTTGGTGGAAGTTTTTCAATGATAGAAATTCTCTTGACCATCTATGAAAAAATTTTAAAAAAAAATGATAAATTTATTTTAAGTAAAGCTCATGCTTCTTTTCCGCTATGTATTTTATTAAGAGAAAAGGGCTTAAATCCTGAAATAAAGACACATTTGGAAATTGATATTAAAAATGGAATTAATTGCACCACTGGGAGCTTGGGGCATGGGTTACCAATTGCAACTGGAATGGCTTTTGCAAGAAAAAAATTAAAAGTAAAAGGAAAAATATATGTAATGATTAGTGATGGTGAATGTCAAGAAGGTACGACATGGGAAAGCTTATTGATAGCTTCCAAACATCAATTAGATAACTTAGTGGTAATAATTGATTATAATAAACTACAAGCTCTCTCAAAGCTTAAAGACGCATTACCATTGAATAGCTTATCAAACAAAATAAAAGCTTTTAATTGTAATTGTATAGAGATTAAAAAAGGTCATTCTTTTAGTGATTTGATTCAAGGTTTTAAAAAAATAAAAAAATTAAAAAAACCGAGTGTGGTAATTGTAAATACTATTAAAGGAAAAGGTATTAAAGAATTTGAAAATGATACAGTTTGGCATGCTAGACAATTAAAAGGCAAAGAAATTGAAATAGGTAGAAAAAGGTTAAATAAAAAATGAGAAGAAAATTCGGTAAACTCATAAACGAGCTTGCAAAGAAAGATAATAAGATAGTTTTGCTGGTTGGAGACATTGGTTATGGAATTTTTGATGATTTCAGAAAAGAAAATCCAAAAAGATTTTTTAATTTAGGTATATGCGAACAAAGCTTGATTGGCACAGCTGCTGGTATGTCATTAGAAGGATTAAAGCCCTGGGTTTATACAATCACCCCATTTTTGATTGAAAGACCCTTTGAACAAATTAAATTAGATATTAATCAACAAAATGCTAACGTAAAATTAATTGGTTTTGCAGATTATCCTGAACTTGGACCTACACATGCTGAAATTGACGCACAAAAATTAATGGGATTATTTAATAATATTAAATCTTATTTCCCAAAATCTTCTGAAGAAACAGAAGAGGCAATAAATAAATGTTATAATAATATTGGACCAAATTTTATTAGCTTAAAAACTGATAAAACAATTGGTAGGAAATGGTAATTAAATGACTAATTTTTTATTTAAAGAAGAAAAAAAGATCTCAAAAGAATTCGAAAATAAAGGGTTTGTTATTAAGAAAATAAATGATTTAAAATCTTTAACAAAAATTAGAAGTTTTTATATAAAATCGTTAAAAAAAAATCTTAAACTTAAAAAAATAAATAATAATGAAAATTACATTCTAAATAATATTCATAAGAAAATTGATATTAATAAACTTAACAGTTTTAGGTTGAAAATTATAAATGATATTAATAAATCTAAAGAAATTAGAGAACTATATTATAAAATTTCTAGACCATTATTAGATGTAATATTAGGAAATGAATTATCGATGCAACTTAGAATAAATCTAAGCATTCAAATGCCTAATGATTCAAGCTCATTATTACCAATTCACTCAGATGTTTGGTCAGGGGACTCACCTTTCGAGGCTGTTGTTTGGTTACCATTGGTGAACTGCTCTAAAACAAAATCAATGTTTATTTTGCCACCATCAAAATATAATAAAATGAAAAAAATTTTCTTGCAAAAAAAATCATCTTCTAGTGAGCAAATTTTTAAAAAAATTAAAAAACATCTTCATTGGATCAATATTAAATATGGAGAAGTAATGATATTCAATCAATGTCTTCCTCATGGAAACACAATAAATAAAGAAAAAGAGACAAGATGGTCATTAAATTGCAGATTTAAAAGTGTTTTTTCGCCTTATGCAGATAAAAAAATAGGAGAATTTTTCGAGCCAGTAACGTTAAGAACTGTTTCAGAGCTTGCTATAAAATACAATTTACCCAAAATCACATGAAAAAAATGAGAGGTTACAATTTTAGCAGACCTTTTATGGGCGAGCGTGTTCCTCAACACGTCCAAAACATTGTAATTAAGGACTTTTGTCAAAAAAATGGATTTAATTTTTTATTAAGTGTCACAGAATATTCTATGAAAAATTCATTCTACATTCTTAATCAACTTGCGAATAATCTTACAGGCCTCAATGGAATAGTAGCTTATAGTGTTTTTCAAATGCCCTATGATGATAAAAAAAGGGAGACCTTATTTAAAAAAATACTAAAGAAAAAAAAACAGATTTTCTTTGCATGTGAAAATCTCAAAATTTCAAACACTAAGGACATTGAGAGAATTAAAAAGATATGGAGTATAAAAAAAATATCTGAAAAAAGTCCAAAAGCCAGGGAGATTAAAATATGATAAGTAGAAATTTTATATCAAGTTTACACAATTCCACTAACAGAAAATATCTTACAAGAATGATAGACAAAAAAATATCATGCATGAAAGAGGCAAAAAAATATGGAAAGAATTATTGGGATGGCCACCGAAGATATGGTTATGGCGGTTATAAATATATACCTGGTCGTTGGAGCAAAGTAGCGAAAAAGCTTATTAAAACATATAAACTTAAAAATGGATCAAAAATATTAGATGTAGGATGTGGCAAAGGTTTTTTATTATATGAACTGTTAAAATTAAAACCAGGTCTTAAAATTTATGGTTTTGATATCTCATCATACGCAATAAAACAAAACTTCAAAATGAATAATTTAAAAGTTTTTAAACATAAAGCTGAAGACAAATTTCCTTTCAAGAATAAAAACTTTGATTTGGTCATTTCAATAAACACTCTTCACAATTTAAAGCTTTTCGACTTAGAAAATTCAATTAGAGAGATACAACGAGTAGGAAAGAAGAAATACCTTGTTGTTGAAAGCTATAGAAATGACAAAGAATTATTTAATTTACAATGTTGGGCATTAACTTGTCAGTCATTTTTTAATAAAGAAGAATGGATTTGGTTATATAAAAAATTAAAATACTCAGGAGATTATGAGTTTATTTATTTTCAATAATGATCAAACAAATTTCACACATCTCTTTATCGACTAAAAAGATTGAGAACGTTACTCACTTTTACGTGAAAATATTAGGTTTCAAAATTGCACACAAATTTATTAATCCTAAAAATAAAAATCTATATGGATTATTTATTTATTGTGGGAATAAAACGTTTCTTGAGTTTTTTAATTATAAAAAAAAATTAACTTCAGGAACAAAACTAAGGCACATATGTTTCCAAGTTACTAATATTAAAAATGTAGCAAAAAAATTAAAAAAATTCGATAAGAAAATAAAAATTAAAAGAGGAAAAACAGATAAAGTTTTACAATTTATGACCAAGGATTTCGACAATAATATTATTGAATTTCATCAATACGATAAAAAAAACAGACTAAAGTATTAATCAATGAAAAATTTTGAAGTTATTCGAATATCTAAATGTAGACTTTGTAAAAGTGAAAAGTTGAATACAATTTACAACTTAAATTCTCAGCCTATTGGTGATGATTATATAAAAAATAAAAAAAAAGTTCAGAAATTATACCCATTAAAATTAAATATTTGCAAAAGTTGTAAATTTGTACAGTTATCACACGTAATTAATCCTGATATTGTGTATGGAAAATATTTATATGTTACTCAGACATCATCAGGATTGCCAGAACACTTTAAAAATTTAGTATCTAAATTATTTTCGAAAAAAATTCTCAGCAGAAATTCAAGTGTAATAGAAATAGGCTCTAATGATGGAACATTATTAAATTTTATAAAGTCCTACGGATGCAATGTAATAGGAATTGATCCAGCAAAAGAATTGGCAAAGAAAACTAAATTTAAAACAATATGTGGAAAATTTAGTTATAGCTTGTCTCAAAAAATTAGAAAAAAGTATAAGGCTCAAGATGTAATAATAGCTAACAATGTTATTGCTAACATAGATAATTTAAAAGATGTCTTTAAAGGAATAAACTATCTTTTGAAGCCAAATGGCTATTTTGTAATGGAAACTTTTTCGCTAAAAGGAATAATAGAAAAAAATTTAATTGACAATATCTATCATGAACATCTTTCATATTTTACTATTAAGTCCTTGATAAAATTTGCTAAAAAATTTGGGCTATATATTTACTCTGCAGAGCATTTATCAGTAAAAGGTGGTTCAATACGATTCATTTTCTCCAAAAAAGAACAAAAAAACAATCAAAGAGCTATAAAAAGAAATATCATAATTGAAAAAAAACTTGGTTTGAGCTCCTTTAAAACATTTAAAAATTTAAAAATGAAAAACAATTTTATAAAGAATAAAATTCATAAATTTATAAATAATGAAAAGAAAAAAATTAAAAGCTTCGTTGGATATGGGGCATCTATAGGTACGACAACTTTAATGTATGAATACGAATTAGGAAATAAAATCAGATATTTATTTGATGATGAACCTAGAAGACATAATTTATACAGCCCAGGTTTTAAGATTAAAGTACTTAACCCTAAGAAAATCAAGAATATGAAGGAATTTTATGTAATAATTTTTGCATGGAGATACTCTAAAATTATTATTAAAAGGAGTAAAAAGTATTTAAAAAAAGGTGATACATTTATAACTCCATTACCAAACTTTAAAGTATTAAAAAAATGAAAAAAAATTCAATTGTAATTGGCGGAACAAAAGGAATAGGAAGCGTGATATCATCCACCTTAAAAAAAAGAGGTGATAAACTTTTTATCCTATCTAGAAATTCAAAAAAAAAAAATAATTTCAAAATAGATCTTTTAAAAAAGAATGAAATTAGTCAATTTTTTAATAATAAGTTTTCAAAAACAAAGATTGATAATTTAATCTTTTCTCATAGGTACAGAGGAAAAAATGTAAATGAAGATTTTCAAGTCTCTTTACACGCTGTTGAGCAAATTATTGATCTAATGAAAAATAAAATGTCAAAAAAAGCTTCAATAGTAATTATAAATTCAATAGCAATTAAAACAATCGTTGATGATCAGCCTCAGAGATATCATGTTATACGTGGAGGTTTAGAGCAACTCACAAAATATTCTGCAACTAAATTAGGTCGTAAAGGTATAAGAGTAAATTGCATTCTAGTTACAAAGATTATTAAACCAGAAAATAAAACTTTTTTTTTGAAAAAAAATAATCCTGTAAGAAAAATGATGGAGAAAATTACTCCCCTTGGAAGAATGGGAGACGCAAATGATGTGGCTAACTTAGTCGATTTTTTAACTAGCGACAAATCAAGTTTTATCACTGGCTTATCTATACCAATAGATGGTGGGACTCACTTATTAAGCCAAGAGTCTATTACAAAAATTTAAAATTTTACTAAATAACTTATGAGTGAATTATTTTTTTCAATTATAATTCCTGTATTTAATAGCCAGAAATATTTAAAAAAATGTTTATCAAGCGTTATTGATCAAAAATTTGATAGCTATGAAATTTTACTAATAGATGATCACTCATCTGATAATAGTAAAAGAATTTGTAAAGATTTTTTAATTAAGAATAAAAATATAATTCGCTTTATATCCAATCAAAAAAATTTAGGAGTGGGAAAATCTAGAAATTTAGGTCTAAGGATTTCAAAAGGAAAATATATAATTTTTTTAGATAGCGATGATTATTTAATGGATAAAAGTTTAATAAATTTAAAGAAAAACATTGAAAGAAATAATTTCCCTGATGTAGTAATTAATCATATTAGTCAAAATAGAAATCCAAAAAATAACAATTTTTTTTTTAAAAATTTCCCCAAATCAAAAATTAAAAAAAACAACTTTCTTAAAATAATTACAAAAAATAAGCTTTTAATAAACGAATGTTGGAGACTTACAATCTCGAAAAAGTTAATTAATGAAAAAAACATTCGTTTTGAAAGTATTCAAATAGCAGAGGATGCATCTTTCATATTTAAAGTTCTAATTAAAATGAGCAATATAATTATTAATAAAAATAAGTTTTTATTTCATAGAAGTAGGTTAAATAGTCTAAAGTACTCCATCGGAATTGGCCCTGCATTCGCTTATTTATATGTTCTGAATGAAATTTTGAAATATAAAAAGACTCATTTAAAAGAGGAAACTATTCAAAAATATTTGAAATTTAAAATGTCATACATAATTTCAAGTATAAATATTTACCTTAATTTGTTGAAAAGTGATGAGATTTCTAAATTAACAAAAAAATTCAAAAATATTTATCAAAAATCGAGTTTTAATAATTATATTAATTTAGATTACAAGGTCGATAACAGTTTAAGTGATATGATTAAATCAAACATACAGCATACTGAGAGAAAAGTATTAGACAGAATTGATGAAAAATTTAAGAGTGGCGAAAGCATCATATTATATGGAGCGGGTGTATTAACATTATCAATCTTGAAAATTCTAAAAAAACAAAAATATAAAATAAAATTAATCTTGGACGATGACCCATTATGGAAAGGTAAGAAATTATCAAAAATAAAGGTTAATCAAGCAATTAATCTTAAAAATAATGAAATTATAAAAAATAATTTATTTGTGATA
>MDTB01075310.1_pt1 | contig 18582 bp, 17 predicted proteins | sample 811161 | NCBI WGS metagenome assembly MDTB01 (sample SAMN05326650, study PRJNA326480) | marine metagenome | isolation source: seawater | place: Mediterranean Sea | collected 2009
AAACGGAGACGAAAGAAAAAGATTTTTTTTTCATTTAAATATATCTGAAAAAGAAGAAAAAGATATAAATTTAAGTGAAGGTGATGCTCTAAAAAAATTTTCTTATAAAGACTTACCCTCAATACAAAAAATTGTTCCAACTGATCTGTTAGCCATTGGAATATACATATCAGAGTTAAATAAAATTAAAATTAATCCAACATAACTATAATGTCAGATAATTCTCATTTAAATCTTTTTACACAGATGCTCAGAATAAGAAGAATTGAAGAATTTATTTCAATGCAATATAAGTTTAATAAGATGAGATGTCCTGTTCATTTATCTATTGGACAGGAAGCCGTGCCTGTCGGTATATGCAGTGAATTAAAAAAAACTGACTATACAGTGAGTGCGCATCGTTCTCATGCCCATTATTTGGCTAAAGGATGTAACTTAAAAAAGATGATATCAGAATTATTTGGAAAATTTAATGGTTGTGCATCAGGAAAAGGTGGCTCAATGCATTTAATAGATCCAAGAGCTGGACAAATAGCTGCTGTACCAATAGTTGGTAGTTCTATTTCTATCGGTACCGGTGTCGGTTGGGCTGTGAAACTGAAAAAAATAAACAAAATAGTTTGTATCTTTTTTGGAGATGGTGCAACAGAGTCTGGTGCTTTTTTAGAAAGTTTAAATTTTGCGTCATTGCATAATTTACCTATAATTTTTGTTTGTGAGAATAATTTTTATTCAGTATATTCAGACCTAAGCGTTAGACAAAGTAGGAACAGATCAATTTTAGGAATAGCAAAAGCTCATGGAATTAAAACATTTAAAGGAAATGGAAATGATATTTTAACTGTTAACAATATTGCTAAAACAGCAATTAAATATTTAAAAGAAAACTTAAAACCTGTTTTTATAGAATTCAAAACTTTTAGATGGTTAGAGCACTGCGGTCCAAATTGGGATGACCACCTAAAATATAGAAAAAAAGGTGAACTTAATAAATGGATGAAAAACTGCCCAATTGATAAGATAAAAAAAATTCTTTTAAATAAAAAAATTTTAAATAGTGCAGAAATAGAAATTTTAGAAAATAAGATCCAAAAAGAAATTTTCGATGCATTTAAGTGTGCAGAAAGAAGTCATTTTCCCAAAAAAGAAGAACTTTTTACTAACATTTATTCATAAAATTTATCATGAGAAAATTATCATTCAAAAATGCAATTTTAGAAGCAACTGACCAAATGATGAAAATCAATAAAAATATTATATTAATTGGTTTAGGAGCACCTGATCCAAAAGGTATTTTTGGAACAACATTAGGACTTCAAAAGAAATATGGAAGTCAAAGAGTCTTTGACTCTCCCACAGCGGAAAATGCTGTGACTGGGATTTCATTGGGTGCTTCATTGCTAGGGATCCGACCGATTATTACACATCAAAGAGTTGAATTTTCTTTATTAGCAATTGAACAAATTGTAAATCAAGCGGCAAAAGTGAGTTACATGACAGATGGAAGACTAAATGCACCTATGGTCCACAGATTGATTATCGGGAGAGGTTGGGGACAAGGTCCACAACATTCGCAAAGTCTAGAATCATGGTTCGCAAACATTCCAGGTTTAAAGGTAATCATACCATCGACACCTAATGATGTTAAAGGTTTACTTATTTCTGCAATAAATGATAACAATCCTGTAATTTTACTTGAGCATAGATGGTTGCATGAGACCACAGGACACGTTCCAGAAGACAAATATGAAATAGAAATTGGTAAAGCTAATATATTAAAAAAAGGAAGTGATATCACAATAGTCTCATATTCATATATGTTAATTGAGTTACTTAGATGTCAAAAAGTTTTGGAAGAAAATGGAATAAATGCCGAGATAATCGATTTAAGAAGTCTTAGACCTTTAGATGAAAAAACAATAATTAAGTCAGTTCAGAAAACTGGTCATTTACTCACAATAGAAAATGGCTGGACGCAATGTGGTGTTGGCAGTGACATTATTACAAAAGTAGTAAAAAAAAGCTTTAATTATCTCAAAGCTGCTCCCTTAAATCTAGGATTAAAAGATGTACCAATTCCGAGTTCAAAGGCTCTAGCCAATAGAGTTTATGTCAGTCAAAAGGATATTCTAAAATCAATAGAAATTATTTTAAAAAAAAAATTGAATGTTAATTGGAATTCATTACCAAAAGTTCAGGATACGCCTGATTCTTCATTTATTGGACCTTTTTAGATAGTAATAAGTTGAAAAAAACTATATTGTAAAAGTATAATTAATTAAAAAGTTTTTAATAATACTTTACATGAAATTATCAAAATCAAGCAATGATCTGGTCGGTCAAAAAATGTTTCAGATTATGGCAAAGGCTCAGGAAATGGAGAGAAAAGGAAAAAAAATAATTCACTTTGAGATTGGAGATCCTGACTTTAATACACCAATTAATGTAAAAAATGCTGCTATTACATCAATTAAAAAAAATCATACTCATTACTCTAATTCCATGGGTATCGAAGAACTAAGAAAAGCTGCATGCAAAGTTACAAAAAAATCTAGAGGTTTTGAACCAAGTATTAATCAAGTTCTAATAACACCTGGTGCAAATTTTCAAATTTTTCTTGCTATTTCATGTATAATTAATCCTGGTGATGAAGTAATTATTCCTGATCCAAGTTTTGTCTCTTATGCCTCTATAGTAAAATTTTTAAGAGGCAAAATCATAAGTGTTCCATTAAAAGAAAATAATGAATTTAGACTTAATCCAAATGATATCAAAAAAAAAATTACTAAAAAAACTAAGATAATTATTATCAACTCACCGCATAACCCAACAGGCTCAGTAATGAATAAAACTGAAATTGAAGAAATATTTAAACTAGCTTCTCAAAAAAATATCTATCTAATCTCAGATGAAATTTATTCAAGAATAATTTATAAAGATTCTGCGACATCTTTTTTTTCACCAAGCTCGATTGACAAATGTAAAAAAAATACAATTTTAGTAAATGGTTTTAGTAAATCATATGCAATGACAGGTTGGAGACTTGGAGTCGTTACAGGTCCAGAGTCATTAATAAAAAAAATGGGCCTTCTTCAAGAAACATCTATATCATGCGTACCAAAATTTACACAAATGGCAGGTCTTGAAGCTTTACTAGGAAGTCAGAAAAGAATTAATGGGATGGTAATTGAATTCAAAGAAAGAAGAGACTTACTTGTAAACGCACTGAATCAAATTAAAGGATTTAGGTGCTTACAACCTAAAGGAGCATTTTATGCTTATCCAAACATAAAAGATACAAACTTATCTAGCGAAAAAATTTCAAATATTTTATTAGAAAAGTGTGGCATAGCAATTGCACCCGGATGTATATTTGGAAAAAATGGAGAAGGTTATATTAGAATTTGTTATGCTACTAGTAAGCAAAATATAAAAAATGGAATGAACATAATGAAAAAATACTTTGGTAGTAAGTAATGAAATTATCTGATTATGTGGCAGATTTTCTTGAAGAAAAGAAAATTAAGAATGCTTATGTTTTAACTGGTGGATGTATAGTTCACGTGATAGATTCCATAGCAAAAAAGAAGAAGATAAACTATATACCTGTTCAACATGAACAATCTGGGGCAATGGCAGCCGATAGTGAATCAAGAATAACTAAAAATATTGGTGTCACACTCGCAACCAGTGGACCCGGAGCAACAAACTTATTAACTGGGATCTGTTGTTCATATTATGATTCAATACCTGTAATAGCGATAACTGGACAAGTTCCAAGCTTAAAGCTTAAAAAAAAAAGTAAGTCTCGACAAATAGGTTTTCAGGAAACAGACGTTGTATCAATATTTAAACCTGTTACAAAATACTGTAAACTAATCGATAATCCGAAAATGATTAGATTTGAATTGGAAAAAGCATTCCACATTGCAACTACTGGAAGACCTGGACCAGTTTTATTAGATATTTGCGATGATGTGCAAAGAGCCCAAATAGAACCCATAAAATTAAAAAGTTTTAAACCTAATGTAGCTAAAAAAAATAAATTTACTGAAAAAAAAATAAAAAAGTTTTTAAAGCTCATTGAACAATCTAGTCGACCAATATTAGTCATTGGGGCGGGAGTAAGGATGGGTAAAGCAGAAAAAGAGATTGCTAGTTTGATTAACAGACTTAATATTCCTTTCCTTCTTACTTGGGGGGCTATGGATGTTATCAACCATGAACATAAACTTTTTTCAGGTAGCTTTGGCGTTACTTCGGGAAGAGCGGGAAATTTTGCTATCCAAAACTCTGATTTAATAATCGCTATTGGCACAAGACTTGATAGTCATGAAGTTGGTTCTAATATAAAAACATTTGCAAGAGAAGCAAAGAGAGTGGTCATTGATATAGACCATTCAGAGCAAATTAAGTACAAAAAAATGGGTTTTAAAGTAGATATACTTCATACACAAGACTCAAAATCATTTCTAATAGACATATTAGCAAATACAAAAAAATACGAAAAAAAAGATACTTCACTCTGGTTAAAAAAAACAAAATCTTGGTTACAGAGATATCCAAGTTGTAATGCAAAAACAAATAATCAAAAAAAAAATGTAAACCCATATTTTTTTATGAATCAGCTTTCAGAACTTTCAAACGATAAAAGCATAATCGTTACTGATTGTGGAAGTAATTTGATATGGACCATGCAAGGTTTTAAAGTCAAAGGTAGCCAGAGACTAATTTCTGCGTGGAATCATTCCCCAATGGGTTATTCCTTACCAGCAAGTATAGGAGCCTCTTTTGCTGAACCCCAAAATAAAGTAATCTGTATTATCGGAGACGGTGGTTTGCAAATTAACATTCAAGAATTGGCAACCATTTCGAAACACAATCTTAATATAGCAATTTTTTTATTAAACAATCATTGTCACGGAATTATTCAAGGAACTCAACAAAGCTGGTTAAATTCTAGATTTCATGCATCCGATCCAGTTCAAGGAAAACTTCCTGATCCAGATTTTAGTAAAATCTCTGAGGCATATAATGTCAAATCACTTGATTTAGATAATCATTTAAATTTAAAGAAAAAAATTAAATTTGCACTTTCCTTAAATGGTCCTATATTATGTAATGTGCATATGAATAGAGAATCACAAATTTACCCAAAGCTGCTTTTTGGAAGACCAATTGAAGATTCTCATCCTCTCTTAAATAGAGAGGAATTTAGAAGCCAGATGATTGTAAAGACAATTTCATGACGACAAATATAAAAGAAAGATATTTAAATTTAAAATCGGATGCTTTTGCTGTTACTCCAAAGCCAAAAAAAAAATGGCTAGAGCTTTCCTCATCCAAAAGGTTGAGAATAGTAAGTGAAAAATTACAATTTATGGACGAAAAAATTTTTTCAATTATTAAAATTCTTTCAGCAAATGTAGAAGGACATATTATTGTAAAATTACTTAAAGAACTGTCTCCAGCTGAGAGAGGTACTTTACTTCTCGATATTGAATTTTATTTAAAAAATAATGTTGATGAAGCACTCTATTTATCTGTAGAACCAATGGGAGATAAAAGTTCGTTGAGAAACCTCAGAGGTCTAACAATTAAGTCAGAATAAATATTTATTGGATAAAGATATGAGTTGGAACGTACCATTTATAAATCTCAAAAAACAATTTAGTAATCAAAAGAAGGAATTAATTGCAGCTTTTGAAAATATTATGAAAAACGGTAGCTTTATTCTTAGAGATGATGTGAAAATTTTTGAGGAGAATATGGCCAAATTTTTAAATGTAAGAAACGTAATTGGGGTTAATAGTGGTTCAGATGCACTAATTTTAGCAGCAAAAACTCTTAATTTAAAAAAAGATGATGAAGTTATTACTGTTGCCCATACTTATATCATGACAATTAGTGCAATATTTCACACAGGTGCAACACCGGTTCTAGTTGATATTGGTGATGATTATAATATTGATGTAAGCAAAATTGAAAGTGCTATTAATAAAAAAACAAAGGCTATTTTTCCGGTTCATATAAATGGAAGAATGGCAGAGATGGATTCAATATCAAGATTAGCACAAAAATATAGCCTATCAATTGTAGAGGATTCAGCTCAAGGACTCGGAGCAAAAATTAATGATAAAAATCCAGGAAATTTTAACTCTATTGGTTGCTTTAGTTCCCATCCAATGAAAAATTTAGGATGTGCAGGAGATGGAGGTTTTATATCAACAGATGATGATAAACTTGCCGATAGACTAAGGACTATGAGAAATCACGGACAAGAAAATAAATACGAATATACTTCGTATGGATTTTCTAGTCGTCTTGATACACTCCAAGCTGCGATCTTGAATGTGAAGTTTCCTTTATTTAAATCGTGGATTAATAAGAGAAGAGAGATAGCGAGTATATATGAAAGCGAATTAAAGAATCTTCCGTTAATCCTGCCACCAATGATTAATCAAAAAAATAAATTTTTCGACGTATTTTCTTCATACACAATTAGAACCGATAATCAAAAAGAATTACATGATCATTTAAGGAATAAGGGTGTTGAGGTATTTATACACCTTGGTCCGAATTCTATTTCTGAAAATAAGAATTTATTCTTTAAAATACCTGAAAAATTGGTAAATACACAAAAAATTTCAAAACAAGTCATTTCTTTGCCAATTTATCCTGAACTTGATTTTAAGAGTTTAAAATTTGTAATCAAATGCATTAAAGATTTTTTTAATAACCGTTCAGATTTAAAATCACCTTCATAAACATGAAAAAGTTAAGAATTGTAATATTTGGTTCCATGGATTGGTTAAATCAAAGCCTAAATGAACTGGCAAAAAAAAAAATCAAACCATTAAAAGTTTTTTTACCCAATGACAGGGATAATTCAAACTCGATAAAGTTAATAAAAAAATTAAAATTAGATTTTGAAATTATTGCAAGTATTAATCAGGATTCTATCAAGTTAGATAGATTAAAACCCGATCTTATTTTATGTTTTGCTTTTCCAGAAATCTTTAACAAGAAAATATTATCAATTGCAAAAATAGGAAGTATTAATTTTCATTCATCAGACTTACCAAAGTTTAGGGGAAGACATCCAGTTAATTGGGCAATGATTAAAGGAGAAGAAAAAATTGGTATTTGTGCTCACCTAATGAACGAAAAAATCGATCTTGGTGATGTTTTAATTAGAGATTATGTCTACGTTGATCGTGACGATCTTATAACAGACGTTATGAAAAAACTTTCTAATAAAATGAAAAGAATGGCTCTCAAAGTAATTGAACAAGCAAGTTCAAATTCTTTTTATAAAACTTCGCAAAATTTAGAATTAGCATCTTATGATCCTAAAAGACAGGAAAAAGACAGTAAAATAAATTGGAAAGATGGTAGTTTTAAAATTCATAGATTTATTAATGCTTTAGGTAATCCGTATCCAAACGCATATACTTACATCAAAAAAAATAATAAAATTTGCAAATTTAGTCAAAGCTTCATTGGAGACCAAACAGGTAGAGTAATTGCTAAAACAACTGATGGAAGGTTGGTTATATCAACAAATGATGGGATAATTTTAGTTAAATCGCAGATTGATTTAGAGGTTGGAGAATTGTTGAAATGAGCACAATAATAATAACAGGTTCCAGAGGAAATATAGGAAGTGCATATACTAATTATTTACGTAATAAAGGTAACAAAGTGATTGGAATAGATATAAAAAAATCTAATCATAAGGATGATATAAAAGTTAAAACTATAAGAGACTTAAAAGAGTCTATTATATTTTCTGAAGTTGATACTATCATACATCTATCAGCAATAAGTGGTGTTTCTGAAGGAGAAAATGATCCAGCCAAATGCATAGATGTAAATGTCAATGAACTAGCACAGTTATTTAAAATTTTATCTAAAAATAATTTAAATCAAAAAAACTTAGTGCTTGTTAGCTCAGCAGATGTAGTAAAATTTAAATGTAAGCAAGAGATTAAACCAAATATTTATAGTCTTAGTAAGTATTTTTCAGAATTAGCTACCCAGTATTTTTCTCAAAAATATAATATTAAATCAACAGTAATAAGATTCACAACGATATATGGATTTGATAATAAACCTGACAACAGAGTTGTCTCTAATTTTATCAAGAATGCTTTTAAAAATAACCCAATCAGAGTACTTACAGGCGATATATTTAATTTTATTCACACAAAAGATGCAATTAGTGCAATCGAATATTCAATTGAGAAAATGAAAAAACAAGATTGTGGTTACTTTAAGGAATATAATTTCTTTGCTAAGGAAAATTTAAATCTTCAGGAATTAGCGGAACTTGTTATTGATGTCTTAGATTCAAAAAGTAAAATAATATGTGAAAGAGTTAATTTTAAAAATTCAAATTTATATAATTTTGGCAAAATTCCAGATGATTGGCACCAGACTGTATCATTAAAAAAAGGGATCAAAGATACACTAAATAATTATTTGTCAAAAAAATTAATATAATCGGTATTTTTATTGCAAGATTAAAATATTATTTATTAAATACTTATTAAGTTATTTATTTGTTTAAAGGTGAAAAAAAATGAATTATTGCAACTAGCATTTTATAATATTTTAATATAAATTAATTTGGTTTTTAAATCAGACAACTTACTTAATAATTATGCTTATAAAAAAAATTAACATCTTCAAAATTTCATGAAAGTAAGATACTCATATTTATCTCAGCAATTTGCAGATATTGATAATTTAATGACCGAAATTAAGGATTTTGTTAAAACCGGTGACTTTACATTAGGTAAACCCTTATCAGTCTTTGAAAAAAGATTTGCAGAATTAATTGGAACAAAATATGCCATAGGTGTTGGTTCTGGTACAGATGCCATTAAATTAAGCTTGAAAGCACTTGGAATTGGAAATAATGATGAAGTTATAACTGCGGCAAATACTTTTATAGCTACAGTAGGTGCAATTAATGAAATTGGAGCAATACCTGTTTTTGTGGATTGCGATGATACCTTTTGTATGAATGTAGATTTAATCGAACCTTTAATCAATGAAAAAACTAAAGCAATTTGTCCTGTGCATTTTACTGGCTACATGAGTGATATGGAAAGAATAATGAAACTTGCGCAAAAATATAGATTGCCGATTGTTGAAGATGCTTGTCAAGGAATTCTATCAAATATTAATGGAAAGAATGCAGGATCTTGGGGAGAAACTGGCGCTTTTTCACTACATCCATTAAAAAATTTGAATGTATGGTCTGATGGGGGACTAATCACGACAAATTCAATTAAAATAAACAATAAGATAAGATTATTGAGAAACCATGGCCTTAAAAGTCGTGATGAAATAGAAGTTCTTGGATACAATTCTCGTTTAGACACAATCCAAGCTATAGTTGGAAACTGGTTAGTTGGGGAAACTGAAAATATTACAACAAAAAGAATTGATAATGCTGCTTATTACGATGCACATTTGAAAACGATTCCTGAAATTAAAATTCCACCCAGAATAAAAAATATGAGAATTGTGTATCATTTATATATAGTTTTTGCAGAAAAAAGAGATAGCTTATTGGAATTTTGTCAAAACAAGGGGATTGAAGCCAAAATACACTATCCGATCCCTCTCTATCTGCAAAAGGGGCTTTCTAAATTCGGTTATAAAAAAGGTCAATTCCCAATCACCGATGAACATGCAAAAAAAATAATTACATTTCCTGTTGACCAACATCTTCAAAAAGAACAACTTGACTATGTAATAGATACTGTAAAGAAATTTTATCAAGAAAAAAAATGAAACAAAAAATAAACATACCATACGTAAATCTTGCTGCTCAATACAGCTCAGAAAAAAATGAACTTTTAAAGGAAATAGACTTTGTACTATCATCAGGACAATATGTTGGTGGAAAAATAATACAAAATTTAGAAAATAAAATATCGAAATTTGTTGGGGTTTCTGACGTTGTCTGTTTAAACTCTGGAACTGATGCGTTAATTTTATCTTTAAAAGCTCTTGGGATTAATCCTGGAGATGAAATAATAACTCAAGCTAATTCTTTCATATCTTCAACTTCAGTTATTAAATTAATTGGAGCTATACCAGTCTTTGCAGACGTAACCAAAGATCAATTAATTGATCCAAATCATATAAAAACTCTTATAACTGAAAAAACAAAAGCTATTATCCCAGTTCATTTAACTGGAAGAATTGCTGAGATGGATGAAATAAATAAAATTGCAAAAAAAAATAATCTTTATGTAATTGAGGATGCAGCACAATCTTTTGGATCGGTTTATAAAAATAAAAAAAGTGGTAGTTTAGCCGATGTGGCTGCATTTTCTGCACATCCATTAAAAAATTTTAATGCTTGCGGAGATGCTGGCTTTATTACAACTAATAACAAATCTTTAGCAAAAAAAATTAGACTACTATCAAATCATGGATTAATAAATAGAAATAAATCAACTATGTGGGGGACAGTTTCAAGACTAGACACATTACAAGCAGCAATTTTATTGAGTAGATTTAAAAGATTTAAAAAACTCATTGATAGTCGAAAAAGAAATGCAAAATTATATTCTAAACTTCTAAATAAAAAATACATGTATTTCGCTGAAGGTAGAAAAGATTGTATAGACACTTATCATACATTTGTTATTCATGTGAAAAAAAGAGATAAATTAATGAACTATTTATCAAAAAATGGAATTAATACAGCCATACATTACCCAATACCAATTCATCTCCAGCCCGTTGGACAAGAATTAGGTTATAAAAAAGGTTCATTACCAAATACAGAAAGGCAGGCAAAGGAAATATTAACTCTCCCTGTCAATCAGACACTACAGAAAAATTCAATAGAAATAATATCAAAGTTTGTAAATGATTTTTTTGAAAAAAATCACTAACAATTTAAATGATCATAACTAAAATTAAAATATTTCTAAAATTAATAAAACTATTAATAATTAGAAATATTTACCGTAAAACAAAAATTAAAATATTTTATCCTTTTACATCAACAAACTTACATGAAAAAAACGCAGAGATATTTTTTGGGTACTACGATCTTTGTCCTTTCAATCCGAAAAATGAAAAAATTGTTTTAGCTTGTAAAACTAAAATAAAGCAAAAAACAAATATACCAATTCAAATAGGCTTTTTTAATCTTGATGATAAAATAAAAAAATTTAATAAATTAAGCACTTCGAAAGCATGGTGCTGGCAACAGGGATGTAGGCTTAGATGGTTAAACGAAAAGACAATAATTTATAATGACTTGATTGATAATACCTACAGAGCTGTAATTAGAAACGTAGAAGAAAATAAAATTAAAAAGATAATAAAATTTCCAATTTATGATGTTCTCCCGCAAAGTCACATGGGTTTATCCTTAAATTTTTCTAGACTTGAAAACCAAAGACCAGGTTATGGGTATAATGCATTAATTGACGAATGGGAAGACTCACTTTATCCAGAATACGATGGTATTTGGTCTGTGAATCTTAAAACAAATAAACAAAAATTAATATTTTCTTTAAGAGATGCCCACGATTTTAAATTTCAAGAATCAATGAAAAATTCCATACATTATTTCAATCATATTTCTTGGAATCCCAATGGAACAAGATTGCTTGTATTTCATATATGGCACAAAAAAAATAAACAAAGAAATATAAGAGTTTTAACAATGAACAAAGATGGAAGCGATACTTTTTTAGTTACGGACGAAAACTATGCATCACATTATTGGTGGATAAATAATAAAAAAATATTACTTTATTCATCAAAAAATGGAATAAAAGGTTTTAATCTTTACGACGATAAGCAAGGATTTATTAAAAGTTTAAATAACAGTATCCTAAAAAGCGATGGTCACCCAAGTTTTAACAAACGAAAAAGTCTCATGTTATCAGACACCTTACTTGATAGATTCAATGAGAGGAATCTTTATATTTACTCGGTGAAAAATAAAACGAAAAAAAAGGTGGGTGACTTTTATAGTCCTCCACAATTCACAAACGATTACAAGTGTGATTTACATCCTCGCTGGTCAAATGATAATATGATTTCAGTTGATTCATCTCATCTTGGCTATAGAAATATGCTTATAATTAAATCTAAAAATCTTAAATTTAGTGACTCAGATATTTAGGGCTTCTTATTAATTTTTTTAAATATACCCTTGATAATATTCTTGTTAAGCCTTTTGTGTCAGTTCCAAAAGTTTTTGCTCTTCCTGATTAGTCGGAAAATTTTGGCCACCCATAACTGTGATAGTTTTTGGATACATTCTTTTAATTTTCTTGCAAAATAAGTATGATAGATTAGCGTTCCAGATATAATTAGAAACACCAAATATATCAGGTTTATCATCTTTTAATCTTTTGGATAGTTACTCAGGATACTTGAAAATTTCAATTTTTTTAACTTTATTACCAAGAATTTTCTCAGTGTACTCTGCAATCATTCCTATGGCAGCAGGCACTACGTCTGATGAGATAGACTGTTGAGTGTATGTTAGATCAGCTAACCAAATCTTCATTATTTTTCCTGCCCTGAAATAAAATACTAATATTTAATATTAATGCTTTTATTTAGATATATAATTTCGTAAATTTATTCAATCAATGAATAAAATATGATAATAATTATTAACTAAAAATGAAATTTGTTCTTAAAAAAATTTAGATCTATAATTACGTATCCAATGTTGAAATTTTTAAAAAAATCTCTAGTAAATAAAATTTTTAAAATCAATTCCTTTTTGAAAAGATTAAATTTATTCATTAAAAATCCATTAAACATGTCCTTATTATTTCCACTAACACACAAGGGGCTTTTTAATGTTCATAATTTTTTAATTAAAAAATTTAATAAGTTTTATGTTCTTCGAATTAACAGGTTAAACAATATAAAATTTAAAGATTATATTAGTATTGATCCGTCAAAAGGATTTAGAATATTTCAATTCAAAAACAAAAAGGTACTTTACGAAAGCTTAAATTTTTGTAAAAAAAAGTTTACAATAAAGAAAATTTTGAAAGAAGCGAAAAATTTAAATAAAAAAAATACACTTTTAAGTTTGCCAATAAATATTTTAGATAAAGAAAACAAACCTATAAAGAAACTTGCGTTGCATCCCGAAATTATCAAACCAGTAGGAGAATACTTGGGAGGACTGCCCATTTTGTATGGAAGTTATATTTGGTATTCACCAAATGACATTAATGTTGAATTAATTGGTTCGCAGTTGTATCACTTTGATAGAGAAGATTATAGACAAATAAAATGTTTTATTCCTTTAAAAGATATATCTGAAAGGAATGGAACACTTAATGTAATTCCAGCAAAAAAATCAAAAGAATTTATGAATAAAAGAAGGCAAAGCGAAATATACCAGTCGCTAAAACAACGGTTTCATGATAGCGAAGTTCACGAGAAAATTGGGCAAGAATTTGAGATTGCGTTAAAAGCAAAAATTGGTGAAATTATTCTTTTAGATACATCTAATTGTCTGCACTACGGAAGTCGAAGATCAGAAAAACCGAAATACCATGTTACATTTCATTACATAACACCATTTAATAATAAAGTTTATAAAAAGACAAAAAGTATAACGTCAAATGAAGATATTTTATCTAAAAGTAACGAAGAACTTATGCTAGACTACATAACATAGTTGTAATTAAAGGACCAATAATTAATTTCTATTTAGAAAATCTTGATGTGTAAACAAATAAATAAATCTTTTAAAATTGGAAGTAAAAATATTGGCGATGGTTATCCATGTTTTCTTGTTGCAGAAATTGGTCAAGCGCACGAGGGCTCCCTTGGAGTTGCTCACTCTTACATTGACTTAGCTTCTGATATTGGACTAGATGCAATAAAATTTCAAATGCACCTTGCGAATGAGGAATCTACGTTAGATGAAGAGTTTAGAGTTAAATTTTCTTATCAAGATAAGAACAGATTTGAATATTGGAAAAGAATGGAATTTTCAATGGAGGGTTGGACACAACTCCGAGAACATGCCTCAAAAAAAAATATTCTTTTTTCTGCCACACCTTTTTCAATCAAAGCAGTTGAACTTTTAACGAAATTAAAAATTGATTTCTGGAAAATTGGCTCAGGGGATATATCCTTTAATCAAATGATAGATAAGATAATAAAAAAAAATGAACCCATTCTTTTTAGTACAGGTTTAGGATCAGAAAAGGAAATAGATAATCTTACAATTAAATTAAGAAATAATAATAAAAAATTTGCTATTTTACATTGCACTTCAAAATATCCAGCATCATTAAAACAAACAAGATTGAATATGTTAGATTTTTATAAAAAAAATTATAATTGTCCTTCTGGTTTATCCGACCACTCTGGAAATGTAAATTCTTCAATATCTTCCATTGCAAGAGGCGCAAACATTTTAGAAGCACATCTTACATTCGAAAAAAAAATGTTTGGACCAGATTCAAAAGCATCGTTAAATCCAAAAGATTTTCAATTATTAAAAAAATATAGAGATGATTATTATGAAATTAAAATAAATGAGAATCAAATATTTTTTGATGATAAAGAAAAAAGAAGAAATAAAATTATTTTTGGAAGAAGCCTATCTTTAAAAAAAAATCTCCAAAAGGGACATGTTTTAAAAAAAACTGATATTCTTTTTAAAAAACCCGGCAACGGAATAAAACCAAGTGAATTAGAAAAAGTAATAAATAAAAAACTTTGTAAAAATGTTTCATCAAAAAAACTTTTAAAATGGAATGACTTTAAATAATTTAAATTTTATAGAACGATGGATTTAAAAAAAAAAAATGCAGTCTACTATTTTATAGGTTTTTTTATCCCTTTATTTATTTTTATTATTTTATTAGTACCAAATGTACTAGTTTTATATAATTCGGGTGAATATGCATCAGAGAACAAAATATTTAAAAATTTAATAAATAATAAACAATGTATTTTTGGGACTGCAACAGGTAGAGCAAAAATTGAAGAAATTAAATTAGAAACATATAAATCAAAAAAACCAGATATAATTGCTTTTGGATCTTCTATAGCAACTCAATTCAAAGATATGTATTTTGAAGAAAGTTTTTATAATATGGGCGGGATTGTTTCAAATCTTACCAAGGCTGAGGAACTCTCCGAACTAATTAATCAAATACATACCCCTAAAGTTGTTATATTCCCAATTGATTTCTGGTGGTTTCATGAAACATCTAAAGGTCTAGGAAAAAAAGTTGCTACTTATAAAAGTAAATGGATAAACGATTTTAAAAATACATTCTTACCATTTAATTGGCTCTGGACAGGAAAGATAAATACAAAAGAGTATCTGAGTTATTTGTTTAAAAAAAATAATTGTAGATTCGGGATGCTAGCTCAAAAAAAATTACAAGGTTTTATTCATGATGGATCGTATTTTCATGGAACACGATACTTTGACAAAGCTAAAAGAAATTTTACAAATGATCTTAATAACCTTAAAATTTCTTCATCTCATTATAAACATAATGAGGATATAAACTCAAATACACTAAAGAGATTTGACGAAATGGTGAATTATTGGGAATCAAAAGGTAGTAAATTAATAATAATTAGTCCTCCATTAGCTCCTGTAATCTTTAATGAAATTCAAAAAAATTATAAAACAAAACTTAATTTATTGAATGTTTTAATAAATCATTTAATGCAAAAAGATTATCGTTATTATAACTTACAAAATCCTGAAAAGTTAAAACTATCAAATTGCGAGTTTTTAGACGGAAGACATTTGACTGAGATTTCAGCTTTAAAAATTCTTAATTTCTTATACGAAAAAGAAGAGTTGGAAAATCATGTTGATATAGAAAAAATTAATTTAGTATTGAAAAATCAAAACAACTACATAATTTCTAAAAAAAAATTACAACAATTCTTTCCTGAAAATAAGACCTCTGATTTAAATGACGATTGTTCTAAGAATAGTATTATTTAAGTATGTTATTTAATTCAATAGAATTTATTTTCTTTTTACTACCATTATCAATATTAAGTTTTTTTCTTGCAAGAAAATTTACGCAATTAAAATTCGCTATATACACACTAATTTTTTTTTCATTTATTTTTTACGGATTTTGGAATCCAATAAATATCTTTTTATTAATTAGCTCTATAACTTTTAATTATCAATTAGCTAAAATAATCAGAAAAAATAAACAAAAGTATTTACTCGTTTTTGGAGTGACTATAAATCTATTGATACTGTTTTATTTTAAATATACAAATTTTGTATTAAATAATTTAAATGTTCTGCTAAATAAAGAATGGGAAATATCTAAAATTGCTTTACCCTTGGCAATATCTTTTTTTACTTTTCAGCAAATTGCTTACATCGTTGACAATTATAACAAAAAAATTGTTAAGCATTGTTTTCGAGAATACATTTTATTCATATCTTTTTTCCCCCAATTAATTTCAGGACCAATTGTAATGCACGAAAAATTAATTCCTCAAATTCAGGATAAAAAATTTGGAAAATTTGACATTTACTTAATTAGTATGGGATTTTCTCTTTTTGTAATCGGTCTTGTAAAAAAAATTTTTATCGCTGATAATCTTGCTTACTATGCAAATAATTTATTCGATTCAGCTTCAATTGGGAACAAAGTCCAGTTTTTTGAAGGTTGGATTGGGAGCATATGCTTTTATTTTCAAATATATTTTGATTTTTCTGGTTATACGGATATGGCTTCAGGTATTGCCTTGATGTTTGGAATTAAACTTCCTTTGAATTTTAATTCACCTTATAAATCCACCTCTGTTATTGAATTTTGGCGAAGATGGCATATTACACTTTCAGATTTCATAAAAAATTATTTATATATCCCCTTGGTCTCTATATTTACGTCACACACAAAAAACTATCTGGTTCGAGATAGAATACAAAAATTTCCTTTTATTTTTATTCCTCTAATTTTTCCTATAATAATTACATTTGCTTTAAGTGGGTTATGGCATGGTGCAGCTACAACTTTTATAATTTGGGGTTTATATCATGGAGTTCTAGTCTCGATTAATCATGTTTATAAATTTTTAATATACAAATATAAATTTTTAAAACAAGAAAATAAAGTATACAACTTTTGCTCATTTATCCTTACATTTTTGAGTGTTAATGTTGGTTGGGTCTTTTTTAGATCAAATGATTTAGCAACAGCTATATCTATATTTAAAGGTATGTTTGGTTTTAATAAGATTATACTATCTTCAAGATTAAAAGAATATTTATTCTTTTTAAATGATAACAACTCAATTTTTTATTTTGCATCAGAGAATCAAAGTTGGCTTGGATTTATAAGACTTGAGGCATTATTATTTATAATTGCGAGCTCAATTATTTGTTTTAGTTTCTCATCTTCCATGAGTTTATTTTCTTTCGTAGATAATGATAATGGAAAAAAATTCACACCTTCTATATTAACTGGGTTTATCACCGGAATTATTTTTGTTATTTTAATAGTATTTATAATATCTAAATCTACTTCCGAATTTTTATATTATCAATTTTAGCATATGGAGATGAAATGAAAAAAATAGTTATAGTAACAGGAGGAGCAGGCTTTATTGGAAGTCATATGGTGGAACATCTGTTAAAAAAAAATTTCAAAGTTCGTATCATTGATAATTTTGTTGGTGGACATGAATCTAATTTAAAAAGTTTTAAGAATGACAAAAACCTCTCCTTGGAAGTAAAAAATATTGTCAATTTCAACAAAAAGTCTTTTTTTAAAGACATTAGTTATATCTTTCATTTTGCAGGCATTGGAGACGTTGTTCCTTCAATCGAAAGGCCAAAAGAATACCTTAATACCAATGTACAAGGTACAATCAATATTTTAGAAAATGCAAGAAGATCGGGTATTAAAAAATTTATCTATGCTGCTTCATCATCATGTTACGGAATTGCTAGCACACCTACAAAAGAATCTCACCAAATTAACCCCATGTACCCTTACGCATTATCTAAATATTTTGGTGAGCAAGCTTGTATGCACTGGAATAAAGTTTACAAATTTCCAGCTAATAGTATCCGGATTTTTAACGCTTTTGGAACTAGAGTAAGAACAACTGGAGCATATGGAGCTGTATTTGGTGTTTTTTTAAAACAAAAATTAGCTAATAAAGCTTTTACTATCGTAGGAGACGGGACACAAAAAAGAGACTTTATTTATGTAACAGACGTTATTGATGCATTTTTAAAAGCCGCTGAAACAAAGTTATCTGGAAAAATTTGGAATGTTGGAAATGATAATCCACAAAGTATCAATAGATTAGTAAATCTTTTAGGTGCTAAATATAAGGTCTACATTCCTAAACGACCAGGTGAGCCAGACTGCACGTGGGCGTGTATAGAAAAGATAAAGAAAGATCTGAATTGGAAACCAAAGATAACATTTTCTAAAGGAGTAAAGTTAATGCTTGAAAATATAAATCACTGGAAAAAAGCACCTTTGTGGACTCCGGAAAAAATTAAAGGTGCTACAAAGGACTGGTTTAAGTACTTAAAGTAAAATA
>MDTB01174742.1_pt1 | contig 18582 bp, 16 predicted proteins | sample 811161 | NCBI WGS metagenome assembly MDTB01 (sample SAMN05326650, study PRJNA326480) | marine metagenome | isolation source: seawater | place: Mediterranean Sea | collected 2009
AAGTATATATGGAATAAAAATTCTTGATTCTAAGTATCTAAAAAAATATGAAAATAAAATTGATCAAATACTTATTGCAATTCCTTCATTAACCAATAAACAAAAGAAAAAAATAATTGAAAAGTTACAAGCTTATAAAGTAAAAATTCTTCAAATCCCGAGTTTATTGGAAATAACAAAAGGTAAATTTAGAATAAATGAACTCAAACCATTAGCTATAGAGGATTTATTATCTAGAGACGAGGCCTATTTCAAGGGAAAAATTTTTGAAAAAATTATTAATAAAAAAGTAATTGTCGTTATAGGAGCTGGCGGGTCTATAGGAAGCGAAATTTCTAGACAAGTTGTTAAGTATAATCCATCTAAATTAATATTAGTTGAGAATCATGAATTCAGTTTATATAAAATTGAGAAAGAAATAAAAAAAACTTTAAACAAAAAATTTAAACTTATTTCATATTTATGTGATGTTAAGGAGAAAAATTTTATTGAAGAAATTTTAAATATCAATGAAGTTGAAATAGTTTTTCATACAGCTGCTTATAAGCACGTTCCACTAGTAGAGAATAATTTCATAGCAGCGCTTTCAAATAATTTATTAACTACTAAAAATATCTGCGAAGGGGCAAGAAAAGCAAATGTAAAAAATGTCATATTAGTTTCATCTGATAAGGCTGTTAGGCCAAAAAATGTAATGGGGGCATCTAAAAGACTTTCTGAATTAATTTTTCAATATTATTCAAAAATTAATTCAAATACTATCTTTTCAATGGTTAGATTTGGAAATGTATTAGGTTCATCTGGTTCAGTAGTTCCTTTATTTGAAGAACAAATACAAAAAGGAGGTCCAATAACTATCACAGATGAAAAAATAGTTAGATATTTTATGACCATAACCGAAGCTGCCCAATTAGTAATACAAACAGTAGCATTTTCAAGGGGAGGTGAAGTCTTTATACTTGATATGGGAAAACCAGTTAAGATATATGATCTTGCGATAAAAATGATTAAACTTAATGATTTAACTTTAAAAACAAAAAAAAATCCAAATGGTGATATCGAAATAAAAACAACTGGTTTGAGGCCAGGAGAAAAGCTTTATGAGGAATTATTAATAAATTCGAATTCCGTATCAACACCACATCCATTAATCTTTAAAGGATTAGATGAAACAAAGAAAATTAATAAATTCATGGAGAAAATAGATCTCTTAGAAATAAGTTTAAAAAATAATAATATAAAGGAAGCTACAATAGCATTAAAAAAAATCGTTCCTGAATGGGATACTCAATTAATTAACTTCCCATAGGAAATTTATTAACTTTTTTAGAAAATCAGGTGTTAGTTAATCTTTTAAAATAAGCATTACTTAAACAATGATCAATCAATCTCTTGTTATAGATTCCCAAAGGTTCTTATTGTAACTCAAAGAAATGTTGATCCAAATTACTTGAATAATAAGCCCAATTCCGTTGAAAATTACTTTTTAGGAACCTAGCATTAGCGGTTCTACCATCTACTATAATTAGAGTACCAGGCTGTAAAAAATGTTCAAATAATTTCCTTATATATCTTATTTCTTAATTCCCATTTATTACTTGAATCTTTTTTCCAGATGTGCTCTTGTCTAAATTTGTTTGATAATTCAAATAAATATTCTCTATTTAAATCCTTCTGCTTGAAAAAATCTAACCCTGAAATTGATTCCATATTCATAGATAAATACTCAAATACTTCATCTTCAAATCTTGTAGGATATTCCCCATCATACTTGGCTGCTAAAGAGAGGCCTTCCTCTCTTGTAATTTCTTCATTCCAAATATCCTGACAAGCATCAAACGTCGCTCTACCAAGGCCTGACTTAATATAACCAGTCCAATAAAATAAGTCATCTAATTTATCATCAATACTGGTAAATTTAGTATAAGTACCCATAGTTCTTTCTGGAGCAGGGAGAAAATCTGAGTTCTGAGATGCATAATAAAAATTATCTTGCGGACGCCATTTCAAAAAATATCCTAATTTGCAAATAAGAATCCCCGAGTCTTCGATTTCTTCTGAAAGTATTGGTAAGTAAGGTTCTAGCTGATTTATTTTCAAATTAAATCTTTCCAGGATTTTACGTAACTGCATGCCTCCTAGATGTATTTTCTGATCGTCTATTTTGTCTATACTTGTTTTAACATTAGAAGCACCTAATCCTTTGTAAGAAAAATAGTGTTTTGCACTACTTCCATACTCCGCTGAATCTTCACCATAAAAAACGAGCTTTATATTAAATTTTTTTGCAATTTTTGCTGGTAAGTTCCATTGGCCCAAACCAAACGTTTGAAATGGATGAAAAAGGTTTTCTAAAGCTAATCTAGATAACAATCTATGTACATGAGGATTAGGACTATATAAAATATTTGCAACTCCAGTATCTATCCAAGATTCGAAATTTTTTTGGCCCCAATCAGTATATAAATGAGGCCTCCAAGTCACTGTTAATGGATTCATTCCATATTTATATTTAAGAATATGACTTGCATAAAAGCTATCTATCCCTCCACTACCAGGTACTAAGACATCATAACTACCATCATTAGATTTATATTTATTCAATAAATCTATTAACTCCTTTTCTCTTTCTTTATAATCAATATCTTTTTTTAAAACATTAACTCTACATGCAGAACAAATTCCGTCCTTAAATTCAACAGTTTCTTTTTTTGTATTTTTATTATCAAGATATTGATTACTATTAACCATTTTTTGATTAGTTAGCAAACAGGTCTTGCATCTTATAACTTCCTCAGGGAATCCAAATTTATTTCTTTTTATAATCTTTTCTTTCATTTATCAATTAAATAATCCATAATAATACCTAAATTTTTAATTAGCAAATCAAATAATAATTAATCTAGAAATTGTTGGCACCACCACTCATAAGATAATAATCTCCAAATATGATATGAATTTTTTATTCTACTTGGGTCAACTTTATCTAAATAGTTTTTAAACTTTTTAGGATCAACTATATTTCTTGAGTAAAACCTATCAGTACATAATGTATTTTTTAATAAGTTTTTTAAATCTCCAAATAACATTTCTGTCTGAGGAGTTTGTATGTATCTTTTGTTTGATAATGAGAATTTCGGTCCCGAATATTCACTCAAAATATCTCTTATTAAAAACTTCCCAATTTTTCTATTGTTGTTAATTAAGAAATTTTTTGGCAAAGTTAAAGCAAACTTAAGTAATCTATGATCTAGAAAAGGTACGCGCAACTCACAAGAATGATGCATAGAGATATGGTCATTAAATCTCAAAGCTCTTGGCATTTTTAAATAAAACAAATCTGCTAAAGATAACTTTCTTTCAATATCTAATTCAGAAGGAAACTTTGATAACACATCAAGCAATTTTTGAGCAGAAGGACAAGATATTAATTCATTACTAAAAAAATCAAAATTATTATATATTTGCCCCGACAAATCCTGTCCTAAATGAAAACTATCTGTATTTAAATACTTATCATATCCAAGAAAAAATTCATCAAGACCATTACCATCCAAATGCACTTTATTACCATTATTCCGTGAAATTTCATAAAAATGAGAGAACGCTACTGTAAACATTCCCGTAAAAGGTTGAGATTGTGATCTTATTACATCTTTTAAATAAATCAGGAAAAGTTCAGTATCAAATTCTACAAATTTTCTTTCAAAACTAGAGTTTTGCAAATTATAAAAATCTTCTAATTCCCCTAAACCAAACTTTAAAGAATAACACTTTGGTTTTTTGCCAATAGATTCTGCAATGCTAGCCAATAGAGTTGAATCAACTCCTTCAGATAGATTTATAGCCACTGGAACATCAGAAATATAATTTTGCATTACAAGTTTTTCGAGAGTATTTTTTAATTGATATTTAGCATCATCATATTTAATTTCTGAAAAACCAGTTAGAAAATCCTCTTTAAACCACCTATGCGTATCTATTTGATTATTAGAAATGTCAATTTCCATCAAACAACCAGCAGGTAATTGAAATATATTTTCGAAAAAAGTATTATTTGTATGATCAATATTTCCGTCAATTATAAAATCCCTAACTATTTTCAAATTTTGATTTGCTTTATTTAAAAATGGTAAAATAGCATTAATTTCACTAGCTGCTAAGAAATAATTTTTATTTTTTGTGTAGTAAAGAGGTTTTATTCCAAATCTATCTCTAAAAATTATTGATATATTTTTTCTTGCATTTACATATATACCTGAGAACATACCCTCCAACTCATTAATAATATTTTTTACTCCATAATCATTAAATAATTTAAAAACTACTTTACAATCTGATCCGCATTCATTCAAATTTAAATTATATTTTTCAGCAAGTTCCTTATAGTTTATTATCTCTCCATTAATCGAAAGGTAAGTATCATGATATTCATTATGAAATGGCTGATTAGATCTTTTATTTAAATCTAAGATGCTTAACCTCGTATGACCGATTGCCAAATTTTTTGTAAAAAAAATCTCACTATTATCTGGGCCTCTATGATCAAGTAATTGAACTGATTTTTTTGCTTTAATTTTATTTGAATCAGTAAGTTCTGATTTTTTATCTAATAAAAAAACTCCGCACATATTTTTTTCGCTTTATCCCAATCATCAATTGAATCAATATTAACATGCATATTTCCTTCAAGTATTATTGGGATACATTTATCTCCAATTAATTTTTTGTTCTTTAAAAAAGATGAAACTTTGGTAACATAAAATCTCCCATCTCTAATATATCTTTTTGGTAAATCCTGCCTTCTCGTAATAATTTCTCGTTCTTCTTTAAAAACATAGCCATTATTTATTTTAAATTGCCATTCAGCATTATATTCATCAGGTACCTCGATAAAACTCAGAAGCGAGTCAAAATTTTTGTTTTTATTTATCAAATCTATAATTGTTTTTGCCATATCCTTATGTCTTATCGGAGAGGTTGGTTGCAAATACCAAATAAAATCATAATCATTTAACTCTATTGATTTGTTTTGTTGATGACTAATTATTAAATCAACAGCAGATTGTTTATCTAAGTTTTTATCTGTAATTCTTAAATCTGTATAAGAAACTCCTAATTTTAATCCATATTCAAGAGTTATCGGGCAATCAGTGGAGATGAAAATTTTATCAAAAATACCAACATTTTTAGCCCAATTAATTGTGTAAAACATAAGGGGTTTACCATTTATTAACCTCATATTTTTGCCTGGTACACCTTTTGAACCACCCCTTGCTGGAATAAATGCCAAATTTCTCATACTCTTTCCAAAATAATTATCCAAATCTTTTAGCTTTGATTAACCATAAGATTTCTCTATATTAAAGGTTTATGATTTTTTTATCTATTTGTGATCAAATATTTAAAGATAGAAATTTATTTAGAAGACTAAGTCCAATTTTTCCACTTTTTTCTGGGTGAAATTGAGTCCCAAATATATTTGCATTTCTAACTCCTACAACTATATGTGAATTGCCAAATTCAGATTTCGCTATAATATCATGGTTATTTTTAGGAATAAAATGATATGAATGCACATGGTAATACTCCTTATAATTTGTATCTTTATCAAAAAGAATAGTTTTGGATGGATTTTCAGAATAAACAGTTCTCCATCCAATATTTGGGATTTTCAACTTTGATTTTGAAATTTCATCAATTTGCGGTAATTTATCTACTTTTCCAGGGACCAATCCTAAGCCTTTGTTTAAACCCCCTTCATAACCACAATCTGCTAAAAGTTGCATTCCAAGACAAATCCCGAATATTAAGCGTCCTTTTTTTGCATGATTTATTATTAAATCATCTAGTGAACTACTTTTTAAAGAATTAATAGCATCATTAAAGGACCCAACCCCTGGAATGATCAAATGAGTTGAACTCTCAATTTCTTCCCTTAAATTACTAACTTCTGCTTTAAAACCATTATACTGAATCGCTCTTTTTACACTCATTAGATTCCCTAATCCATAATCCAAAATTGTTATTTTTTTCATTTATTAAAAGAGGCAGAAAAACCACATTTTCTTACCTGTTCTTTTATTTTATCAACTGTTACTAATGAGTAATGAAAACATCCTGCTATAGCAAAAGCATCACAACCTGTTTTTAATATTTGATTTACGTCATTTAACTTTCCATATCCTCCACTAGCTATTACAGGTATAGAAACTGCCTTTGAGACAGAATTAACTAAATCTAAATCAAATCCCTTTCTAGTCCCTTCAAAATCAATAGAAGTAAGTAATATTTCTCCAGCTCCCAATGCTTCTGCTTGCTTAGCCCATTTAATAACGTCTATTCCAGTAGGAATGCGGCCACATTCGGTGTAAACTTCCCACTTGGATTTGCCTTTATTTTTCGCCTCAATTGAAATTACCAAACATTGTGTGCCAAATTTTGTCGAAACTTCAGAAATTAAATTGGGATTTCTCACAGCCGCAGTATTTATTGCAACTTTATCAGCGCCTGATCTCAGAAGGTCATTTACATCTTTAATATTTCTGATACCTCCTCCAACTGTTAAAGGTATAAAAACATCTTTAGTGGTTTCAGAAACTATTTCAGAAATCTTACTTCTACCATAAAGACTTGCGACAAGATCAATATAAATTATTTCATCAATTCCTTGTTCATAATAATTCTTAGCCGCAATTGAAGGGATTCCAACTTTTCTTAGACCTTCTAAAGAGATACTCTTTATAAGACAATTTCCTTTGACATCTAGTCTTGCAATAGTTCTAATTTTTTTCATTTTAATTTTTAATATCAACTATTTAATTTTTAAAAATATTTTTATCATAATTTGAGTTTGGAAATTTTATCTGCAATCAATAATCCTGCATTTCCCTTGCCAAATAGTTGACTTTTCTTAAAGACTTTTGAGGATAGCTGATATTTTATCTTTTTTGTTATTAAATCTCCTTCGTATCCACTAAATATTACATTTTCACCATGTTCTCGCCCTTTTTGTCTATCTCCAATCAAAACACATGGGATTCCTAAAAATGATCCTTCTCTAATAAAAGAAGAGGAATTACCAACGCAACATTTTGCATTACTCAAAACTCTGGCATAATCCTCCGGAGAAAAGTTTTTTTGATAGTTAAATTTTTCATTACTATTGTTTTCTCTGAAATTTCTTATCCCTTTGCTTACATCATCACTGCCAGCATCAATGTTAGGCCAAAGTACTACTTTTTGCATATTTTTTATTTCCTTAGCGGCATTAAGTGTATTATTAATTTGAAAATAACCCTGTCCATAGCTTGTTGTAACAGGGTGTTGCATTATTAATATGTAAGGTTTTTCCCAATCCATCTCATGACCTACTCCTCTATATTTTTTCATCAAATAATTAGATAAAGATAAATCTTCTTTTACAAGAATATCCATAGCTGGACAACCAAAATTATAAACATTACTTTTTTCAGCACCCATTTTAATTACTCTTTCATAAGACTTCTCAGTGCAAACGAAATGATAATCGGATAACTGAGTAATTGCATTTCTCACCTTATCATCAATATTTCCACTAATTTCCCCTCCCTGCAAATGCGCTAAAGGAATATTACTATAAGAAGCGGCTATTGCTGTGGCCATAGTTTCATAACGATCTGCCACAGTAATCACAAGATCTGGATTCATATTTGAAAAAACTGATGAAAGCTCTATTATTCCTAAACCAGTTGATTTTGCTTGAGTAGCAAGTGTTTGCCCTTCAACTACGTAATGAATTGAATGTAATGGAGTAAAACCATCAGATTTAATTACATTCACTGCTTTTCCATATCTCTCAAGTAATGCTGAGGCTCCCAAAACTAATTGAAGATTTAAACTTGGATGTTCCTTAATAGCTTTCATTAAATACTTCACCCTTCCGTAATTAGCTCTGCTAGCAACTACGACACAAATATTTTTTTTCAATTAATATCTCCTTCACTTAAGAAATCCCACATTTTTTTTGATACTTTCAACTTTTTTCCTATGACTTTTTCATAGTCTTTTGCAGGAATTCCTTGATTAAAAGGTTTTTTACCTTCTAAATCCAAAAATCTTATAATTTCCCCTTTATCTAGATTTTTATTAATAGCAAGAGACTTACCAAAAATATTATTTAGATTCTCAAAATCAGAAGATTCAACTTCTTCCTGAATTGCTTTTTCTAGAAACCTAATACCTTTTACTAGCTCAGAAAATTCGTCAATAGTTAAAGAAGCTTTTGAATCTGGACCAAACATTCTCTTATCAAAAGTTGCATGAGCTTCAATAATATCAGCTCCTAACGATACAGCACCTAATCCTGGATATATTTTCCCAGAATGGTCAGATAAACCAACTGGACATTTAAATTTATCTTTTAAAAATTTTATCTTGTTCAATCCTATATCTTCAGCATTTGTAGGATATTTTGTTGTACATTGAAGTAATGAAAAAGGCACATTTTTTAATTTTATATGACTTATTATTTCATTAATTTCTTCACTAGATACTAAACCAATAGAGAGAATTAATTCCTTTTTAGTAAGTAATATCTTATCGATTAATAATTTATTGGTAAAGTCGCCTGAGCCAATTTTATACTTGCATACATCTAATTTCTCTAATAACTCAACCGCTTTATTTGAAAATGGAGTAGCTATAAATTCCAATCCAAGAGATTCGCATTTTTGCTTTATTCCAGCCCACTCATCTAAGGATAATTCCATTCTTCTCCAATAATCGATTCTATTTTTATCCACATATGAGAAATTTGTTCTAAATGGTTCTTGAAGACTACTTTCTGCATTAGCAATATGAACCTGAAATTTTATAGCGTCAACTCCGGTTTTTGATAAAGCATTAATTAACGAATATAAAATACCTAAACTTCCATCATGAGATTGAGCTATCTCTGCAACAATATAAGTGTTTCTACTTTTGGAGTAATCTAAAATACTTTTATTCTTTTTTTTATCTTTTGTTACTTTTTTCAATCCTAATTTTTACATGTAAACAACATCATATTAAGGTATCTATATTTCCAAATGCAAGTAATTTTAAATTTTCCAATCACTTTTTAAATTATTTAAATGTTGAGTAACTAAGGCTTAAATATTCTTTTGATCAAAAAGAGTTTTCTGAATAAATATGAATGTGTGGTATTGAAAGCTACTAATTTTAAATAAATTTTCACAAAAAAAAATTTTTTTACTTTATTTCATATAATATAAAAGTTGTTTTTTTGTAAGGTTATATGTCAATAAATTTAGCGATTCTTAGTTACCAAGACTATTTGTTAGAAGCTTTAAATTTATTAAAAGATGAATTTGATATTGAACTAGTATATTCAACTACTTTGACCAAAAATCATTATAAGAGGGTAATTAACTTACATCCTAATTGCATAGTTCATGATGCTTATGAGGCAATGATGGGCAAATTGCCTGAGACAAAATTTGAAAAGGTTTGTTGCCCAAAAATATTAGAAAAAATTCAGAAATATGAAATAGTGGCAATTTCAATGCTCTCAAGAATAGAGTACAAAGATGGTTCATTAACCTTAGATAAAAGAAGAGTTTTATTCAAAAGAATTGCAGGATTCTGGCAAAATTTAATATTGAGTAAAAATATTTCTTTACTTATTTTTGAGGAGGAACCTCATGTTTTTAGTGAATATATAGCCTATATAGTTGCTAAAGCCATGAAAATAAATGTAATATTTTTTTCAAGAATTTTTGAGGGTAATAAATTACTTGTTTTTGATTCTATTGAAAAATATAGTAGACCACTTGAACTTAATTTAAATAATAAAAATAAACAGGCAAAAATAAAAGAAGAGATAAATAAAGCTTGGTCAATATTTAAAGATACGCATAAAAAATCAGAAGCTTTTCATTTATATGACCATGATTTTCTGTTCAAAAATAAACAATTTATTAGTTCTAATTTTAGAAGATTATTAAAACCATTTAAACTAACCATTCAAATTTTAAAAAGAATCTTTCTTTTTTTAACTTTTAATAGATTTGAAAATAAATTATTTATAAGACATGGAATTAGTGATTTCAAACCAGATAAAAATGGGCATTATAACGAAGTTTCTTATATTAAATTTTTAATTTATAAATCAACATCAATATTTAAAGCAATTCTTATGAAAATATTTTATTCAAAGATTAGTTCAAAAAATATAAAATCTAAAAAATATGTTTTTTTTACTTTGCAATTTCAACCAGAAAGGACAACTTTACCAATGGGTGGATTATTTGAAGATTTTGGTTATTTATGTGATCTTATTATTGAGTGCCTTCCAAAAGATTGCAACCTAGTTATTAAAGATCATAAATCTCAATACTATTATAAATATATTAAAGGTGGATTCAGAACAAGAACTTATAAACAATTTAAAAGTTGGCATCAAAATCCTAGAATGGAAATAGCCTCTATTGATGCTGATACTTTTGAAATTATTGATAATGCAATTGCGCTTATTACTATAACTGGTTCAACTGGTGTAGAGGCAATTGCGAGAGAAAAACCTGTATTAGTTTTTGGGGCCCCAAACTATCGTTTCCATCAATCATTAATTCAAATAGAATCCAAAAAACAACTTAAAGAGGTTTTAGTTAATATAAGTGATAACAATGATAATAATGATAAAAATAATGATAAAAATAATGAATTATTTTTTAAATTTATAGCAAAAAATACACTTATTTCTTACGCAGGCGGAAAAAATAGGCATGTTCGTTTAAAAATCCCAGAAAATGAAAATTATCTTGCTTATTCTATATACCTTAAAAATATTCTTAAAAAGCTTTATTCATTGAAAAAATAAGTTTAAAAATTTTTAGCAAAACATATTTTAATTTATTAAAAAGTAAAGATTATTAGAATTAAGAAAAAATTTCCTTATCTATTTTATTTATTAATTTCCAGTTATTATTTGAATCTTTTTCCCAGAGATGTTCTTGTCTAAATTTGTTTGATAATTCAAATAAATATTCTCTATTTAAATCTTTCTGCTTAAAGAAATCTAATCCTTTAATTGAATCCATATTCATAGATAAGTACTTAAATACTTCATCTTCAAATCTTGTAGGATATTCTCCATCATATTTAGCAGCTAATGCGAGACCTTCCTCCCTTGTTATTTCATCATTCCAAATATCCTGACATGCATCTTTAGTTGCTCTACCTATGCCCGATTTTATATATCCAGTCCAATAAAAAAGGTCATCTAATTTATCGTCGATACTATTAAATTTTGTATAAGTGCCCATTGTTCTTTCTGGAGCTGGCTTAAAATCTGAATTTTGACATGAGTAATAAAAATTATCTTGAGGACGCCATTTTAAAAAATATCCTAATTTGCAAATTAAAATACCTGAATCTTCAAATTCTTCTGAAAGAATAGGAAGATAAGAATCTAAATGATTTAATTTCAAATTAAATCTTTCTAAAAGTTCATCTACTCGCATTCCTCCTAGAAATATTTTTGAGGTATCTATTTTGTCAATGCTTGTTTTGACATTAGCAGCGCCTAATCCTTTATAGGAGAAATAATTTTTTGCATTTCCTCCATACTCTGCAGAGTCTTCTCCATAAAAAACAAGTTTTATATTAAATTTCTTTGCGATTTTTGCAGGTAAATTCCATTGTCCTAGAGCAAAAGTTTGAAAAGGATGAAATATATTTTCTAATGCTAATCTTGAAAGTAATCTATGAATATGTGGATTTGGATTATATAAAATATTAGTAACTCCAGAATTTATCCATGAAACGAAATTATGATGTCCCCAATCAGTATAAATATGGGGGCGCTATGTAATTGTAAGCGGATTCATACCATATTTGTGCTTTAAAATATGACTAGCATAAAAACTATCTTTTCCACCACTCCCTGGAACAAGCACGTCATAACTTCCATCATTCGACTTATATTTTTTCAATAATTCAATTAGCTCTTTTTCTCTTTCCTTATAGTCAATATCTTTTTTTGAAAAATTAATTTTACATGCTGAACAAATTCCATCAGTAAATTCTACGGTTTCTTTTTTTGAATTTATATTATCAAGGTATTGATTACTATTAACCATTTTTTGATTAGTTATTACACATCTTTTGCACATTATTACTTTTTTCGGGAATTCAAGTTTATTTCTTTCTACAAAAGGTTTTTCCATTATTAAGTTAAAATTTCCACATACATCATTTTATATTATAGAAAGCTTTTTAATTATTTTTTAACAAATAAAAATAAATCTATTTCTATATAAAAACTATTTTTCAATATTGTAGGTCTTAGATACTTAAGATTAGAAGTTGATGGATTTAAGAAATCCTAAAAACTATTAAAGATATTTTTAAAAGTAATTAATTTATTAAATAAATATTATCAATTTATACTAAGACCAGAAATTGGTTTTTACAGAATCTTAAATTTAAGTTGATAAATTTAATAGGATTAAGTTTTTTATTTACTAATTTTGATAATGTCAGGGAAAAAACTAATTATAAAACCATTTAAGGGTTGAAATTTTTGGATAAAAATCATATTATACAAATCAAGATTGTTCTATAAAATGGGAAAAATAGTTAGCAAACATATTAAAAATTTAAGAGATCATCTTTCGGCAAACTTTAGTTCAGTCAATAGGTCAAGTGCAATCTTTTGGATTGGAGAAGAAAATATAAAATCAATATTTTCAGTTACAAATTATTGGTCTTACAAAAATAATAATAATAAAGTAAGGGTTTTTGCCAATTGGAGAACTAAATCGGGAGAAATAATCTCTCAAGAAATTCTTGATTTCAGTGATAAACACGTTATTAACTTAAAACCATCTTCTTCTTTATTACTTGGGGGTAGCCTAGAAATAGAGGCACATTCGGACGAAAATTTAAAAATTCCATATTCTGCGGTTATGGGTATTTACGAGTCTACAAAAAATATTTCTATGGTACATAGCTACAGTAGAATACTTAATGATAGGGAATTAATTCAAAATGATAAATTAGAGGTTAAGGGTTCAGAAGGATGCTGGGTTCTTAAAGATAGTGAATTCATAACAAGTTTTTCAATATTTCATAATGGGAACAAAGAGATCAAGAATTTTAGTCTATCTTTAAATATTAGGAACTCAAAAGGCGAGACACTTCAAGGAATTTTTAAATTAGATGTATTAAAAAAATATCAAACCGTCAAACTTGTACCGAAAGAGGTATTTAATGATTTAATAAATTTCTTGGATGGTGAATATGGATCAGCAACTATAGACTATATTCTTGGAGGAGCTTTTACGAGAATGCTTATTGGCTGGGAATCAAATAACGGACAAATGACAGTAACTCATAGTAACTTTAATTATGGAGATCATGAATCAGATTATCTGAAAAGATCCTCAGATAAAGCTTACGTTATCGCACCCGCTATAAAAAAAGATAATGAAATATCCTTGAACGATATAGATCAATTAATAATATATGAGGGTGGAGAAAGAATTAATATAAATTACATAAAAAATAACCAAAAAATACCAATCTCCGAAAATCAAGAATTAATTAATTTAACTAGTAATAAAATTACATTTGAATCAATCGCAGAACCTTTACCTTCAAGGATAGTTAATGGATTAGTTAAAAGAACTAATAAATATGATGTAGGTTACGAATGTTCTTTAGGGGTAGTAAACAATCTTTATCCTAAAAAAAGGTTTCATTGGGCATTAGCTTCTTTTAAATTTAAATCTTGTATTTATGCGACTGTTTACAGGGAATTATTTGGTGATGTTGACCCAGATGAAATTTTAATTTTTAAACTTTATGGGACCAAAACAATTGAAATCCCAGAAAAGAAATTTAAATGGGGGGAAATTTCCTCAAAAATAGAGAATGGAGGTTATATGATTGAAGACATTTTCAAAGATAAAATAAATCAAGATTCCTATAAAGATTTTTTCTATATATCTGTCTTCAGTAATTATGGGGGTTTTTATTTTTTTACTGATTTGATAAAAAATAAATTAAGAGCATTGGAACATGCTTTTTAAAATGTATTTATATCCTTTTAAAAATAACTATATATATTTAAAAAGATGGAAGGTAATTTTAAGAAGAATTATTCGTTTTTCTATACAATTTTTTTTTCAAACCAAGTCAATTTCTTTTCAAGAATTAATAGAACATTTTGATAATAAAAATAAAAGTTTTTTTGTATTAGCACCTGGAATTTCATTGGATAAATTTGAAAAGAAACAAAATAAAAAAAATCAATTTATTGGAATTTCCAGAGTTATTTCTCATAGTATAAATTGTGATTTTTATATTTATGAACCAAGATTATTCAACTTGATTAAATATATTCAAGAAACCTCTAAAAAGTTAAAACATCACAAGCCAAAGGGATTTATTTTGAAAGGGCACTCTACTCCAATTGCAATACTTCCAACTTTAATTTTTTTATTTTTCATTAAATTAAAAGGTTGTACTGCTTATTTACTTTTAGAGATCTATCAAGCAGATTTATATAAATATAAAAATTCAAATATTAAAAACAATATTCTTAATTGCAAAGTAACCCAAACCAAATTAAAGGAAGTAATCCTTCAAGGTAGAACGATATTCGATTTTAAATACATTGAAAATTACATAATGAATAAATTTACATATATAGGTTTTGATAATAGTTATAATGATGCTATCCAGTGTGAATGGATAAATATCCCTAAAAGTAATATTATTGAAAATTTATAAATATTGAAATTTAATTATTTAGAAAATTATCTCCCAAAATACTTTATAAAAAACTAATCAATATATCTATTTTTGATATTTGATATTATTTTCTGAGTATTTCCAATTTTAAAGTTTTTCTTACTTATTTTGTATGACCATGAATCTTCAAGATTTCTAAAATCATCGAATGTATCTACACATAATTTAAATTTAAATTCATCAAAGAAAATTTTAGGAATTTTTTCAATTTTTATAAAACCTTGCTTAAATTTAATTTTTTTGTTTCTTATATATAGAGTTACGTGTTCTTTATCTAAATTACTAAGGTCTTCTTTTTTCGATATATCTAAAAGTAATCTGCTTCTAAAAATCTCAAATATGAGGCCATCAATGAGAGGTAAATCATCTGTAGAGGATCTCATGTAATCGCAATTTTGATCAAAAAAATCATATAAACTATTTTCAATAAATAATGGATCCTGACAAATATCATCCCCTGTTATTCTTATAACATAATCAAGATTATACGTTTTAATAGCATTAATATATCTAGATAGAACATTATTTTCTGAACCTCTTATGCAGTAAATATTTTCTTTATTCGCTAATTCCTCTAGACAATCACAATTTTTGTTTTTAGAAGTAGCAAGTATGACACAATTTACCCCATCTATTGATTTTGCTGTATTAATAACCCAATTTAATACTGTTAAGCCACTAATTTTTAAATTTGATTTACCAGGAAGTCTAGTAGATCCCATTCTTGCCTGGATAATCAATCCTATTTTTTTATTTACCTCTCTCATTAATAAAGTCTATTAGGAATATTTGTTATAATAAATTTAAGTTATTATTATTGACAATTAACTCTCTAAAAAATCAATTAGATTCTTTTAAAAAAACTGGTCATTGTACTGTTAAAGATGCTATATCAAAAGAAAAATTAAAATTATTAAATTCTTATATAGTTGAAGTAATAGATTATTTAAAGGAAAATGGAGATGAAGGGATTTACGTAAATTATGCAAACAAGAAGAACAAGTTGGTAAACTCAATTCATAGAATTAATGAATTAAAACATAAAGGAATAAATACTTTTATAGATGAAAATAATTTTAAAGAAATAGCCCAATATCTAATCGGCGAAGAATGTGAACTTTTCTCAATACAAGCTTTTTTAAAACCCCCAGGAATAGGTTTAAGAACTCCAGCACACCAAGACAATGCTTACTGGTGTCTTGAAGAGGGTAAAAAAGCTATTACAATTTGGCTTTCACTTGATAAGGCTGGAAAATTTAATGGAATGATGAAGTATGCAATTAATTCAAACAATTCTCTCGTCGAGCATATCTCGAGTTCTAATACTCCGGGAAGCTCTCTAATTATTCCAGAAGATAACTTAAATTGTTATGAGTGGCGACAACCTGATCTTGATCCAGGAGATTTATCAATTCATGATGGTTTAGTTATTCACTTTAGTGAAAAAAATAACTCAAATTTTGCAAGAAGAGGTTTCTTACTTAATTATAAATCTGTGAAAAACAAAAAAGATGTTAATAAATTTAACGCTTACATCTCAAAGTTAGAAAAAATATATGAGAGGTAAAAAATTATTGTATTTCACTTTAAATTACCAGCTATATAAAAAAACATATTATGTTCACTAATATTATCACTTTATAGATTATTCAATAAATGGAAAAAGAATTAAAAATCAATGGTGAGAGTATAGGTAATTATTTATTTAATGTATCAATAATTAGTTAGATATAATAAAGAAGATTTTTTTTTAAATCTTCAAAAGATTCTTTAAAGATTTATTTTATATAAAAGTTTTCCTTAATTATTATTTTACTTCTACTGTCTATTTAATAATAGAGGTTTAAAATATAGTCTTTTTATCGTTCTTAAGGAAAGCTCTTGCTGGATTACCCATAGCGATTAAGCCTGCAGGTATGTTTTTATGAACTACTGATCCCATCGCAACGATTGAATTGTCACCAATTGATACTCCTTCCTTAATTTGTGCTCCCATGCCAATGAAAACTCGAGAACCAATATTGACCCCTCCTCCAATATTAACCATTGAGGAAATAAATGTATTACTTCCTATTTTTGTATGGTGACCTATATTTGAATTATAATTTACTGTCACATTATAAGACAATTCTGTAAAGCTAGAAATTGAACAATAAGGCATCACAATTAATCCTTCTTCATATATAGCTGATTGACTAATAATGGAGGTTTTATCTATTAAAACAGCGGGTTTAATATCATTATCCAATAAACGATTATAAATTTTGTATTTTACTTTTGGATTACCGTTGGCTATTGTAATTTGATCTTCTTTATTCCAAATATCAATAAATTTTTCAAATGAATATATCTTACCTTCATAACTTAATTCATCTTGAAATGTTTTTGTATCATCAATGTAGGCAATATTGCTTTGATTAAAACCTAATCTTATAATTAGATCGAAAATTTCGGCTGAATAATTACCTGCACAATAAATGTAAATCAAAACTAATAAATAATAGAATAATACAATGTTTTTTAAATTACTTTCACTTTTAAATTAGAATTTACATACACTTGAAAAGCGGAACAATCTTTAGCATCATATATCATGTAGAGTAAATTAAAGGTTTTTTTATTCAATCATAATGTTCACTTTTGAATACTCAAAATCTACTCAATACAAGTCTTTAAGTGAAAATTTTTACGAAAAAGTTATCGCCGGCAAACAAAATGAAAACCTGCGGGGGAAATTTTTTGATAATGGAATATTAGGAATTGATTTTGGAGATTTAGAAGATAATATTCTCATAGAAAAATTTCATGATATATCTAATATTTTTGGATATGGAGTAGTAAGAGATGCTATGAGGAGAGACAAATTTAGCCATGACGATAGAAACATTAGAGATGTAGCATCTGTTGATCCAGATTATTTACATAGACCTCACTCTGAAGCATCATTTTCTCCTGCAAAGCCAGCAGTTATAAGTTTTCTATGTACTGACATAGAAGAAAAAGCTATTGATCTTGGTAAAACTACTATCCTAGATGGGAAACAAATATGGAAAGAATTAGACATCCAAACTAAGAAATGCTTACTTACTTCAGACATAACATATGAACTTGCTGTTGACATACCACAAACTTCAAGTAAAACCAAAAATATTAAGAGAGAATGGTATCTAGATGCAGTAGGTGTTCATAATGTAGAAATAGACAAAGGATTGGGGAAAATGTATTTAAAATATAAGACACCTTTCGTAACTGAACATCCTTTAACTAGAGAGCTAACTTTAGCTAATCATGCTTTTATTAATCCAATAACAGAACCCCAAATTACAGACCTTAAAATTAATCTAAGTAAGAACTCCAAATATTCAGAAAAAGAGGTTAAAAATAATGTACTAAATATCTTAGAAAATAATATTAGAACTATTAAATGGAAAAAAGGCCGTTGTATATTTATTGATAATTACAGATTTATGCATGGAAGGCTTCCTTACAATATTAAACTAATTAGAAAAATACTAATAAAACAACTCAAAAAATTTGCTATAAATTAAATTAAATTTTCTAATTTCTAAAAAATATTTTTGAAATAATTGAGCATTGAATTAATAAATGCACTAATATAATGTTCAATAGTTTAAAGTACAAAAAATAATGGATTCTTCTAGAGAAAAATATAATAATGCATTTTACGAAGCTTTTGATTTAGATAAAGGGGCTGATTTATCAGAACTTGAATATCAATCTATAGATGAATGGGATTCAATTGGACATATGACTTTAATGTCA
>MDTB01199029.1_pt1 | contig 18582 bp, 15 predicted proteins | sample 811161 | NCBI WGS metagenome assembly MDTB01 (sample SAMN05326650, study PRJNA326480) | marine metagenome | isolation source: seawater | place: Mediterranean Sea | collected 2009
CAACATAGCATTTGCTGCATATTTAGTAAATTCTGCTGAACGTTGGTCCATAATAATTATACGATCATGACTTCTATTAAACGGCTCATATAATAATTTTAATAATTTTTTAGATTTAGAGCTCTTTACACCTAAAATAATACGGTCTGGTTTCTTGAAATCTGATATTGCATCACCTTCTTTAAGAAACTCTGGATTTGATACAACATCAAAATTTACATCAAATCCTCGAGTAGATATTTTTTTTTCTATAGTTAGCTGAACTTTATCAGCAGTTCCAACAGGAACAGTAGATTTATTAATAATTATTTTATACTCATCTTTATCAATGAAAGTACCAATTGTATTTGCAACTTTTAAAATATAAGAAAGGTCAGCTGACCCATCCTTTTCTGTAGGAGTTCCAACCGCAATAAACTGAAACAAACCATGGAGAACGGCTTTTTCTGCGTCGGTGGTAAACTCTATTAATTGAGATTCCTTTGCACGAAGTATTATTTTCTCTAAACCTGGCTCATAGATTGGTATTTTTCCATTATTTAAATCATTTATTCTCTTTTCATCAATATCTACACATATGACATGGTTACCTGTTTCAGCCAAACAAGCAGCCGTCACTAAACCAACATAACCTGATCCAAAAACTGTTACACGCATTACAAATCTCTTATTTAGAAAGTAAGTTAGTTAAAGAATCTAATCTTTCTTTTGACCCAACATCAAACCATAATCCATTAAAAATCTCGCCAGAAATAAATCCCTCACTTGCCCTCTTTCTCAAAAAAGGGCCTAGCTGAAATACCTTATCATTCACTCCATCAAATAACTTAGATGAGAGCAGACTTATTCCACTAAAAGTATATATATTTTCTATGCCATTTTTGCACTTAGGAGCAACCTTACTATTAATCAAAGAAAAATCACCTCTAAGATTATGATCTGGGTTCCTAACCAAAACAAGGTGTCCTAAAGATTTATCGTTTAACATAAAATCATGCTTAAAAATATAATCAGTATATATATCTGCGTTTAAAAGCCAAAATGGCTCATCTCCTAAAACTGGTAGTGCATTCAAAACTGCCCCTCCAGTACCAAGTATATAATCCCCCTCATCTAGGTATGTAATATTTAGATCCCACTTGTCTCCATTTCCTAAATAATTCTTAATCTTATCCCCAAGCCATGATAGGTTTATTACTATCTCTTTTATTCCAGCATTAACTAGCTTAAGAATATTATATTCAATTAGAGTCCTTCCATTTAATTGAACTAAGGGCTTAGGCCTATGAAGCGTTAAGCTACCCATCCTCTTTCCTCTTCCCGCTGCTAAAATCATTGCTCTCATCTATATCAGAAAATTATAGAATAAAAAATTATTTTAAGTTAAGAAAATGAATATCAATTAATTTATTTTCCACAAATTCAACTAAGGCATGTCCTGCAGTAATATGACTTTCTTGTATCCTTGCTGTATTACTGCTGGGTACAACAAATGACTCATCACAAAAACTAATCGCCTTGCCTCCACCGTTACCAAAGAAGCCAAATGCTTTAATTTCTTTAAGATTAGCAGCCTTTATTGCTCTGATTATATTATTAGAATTACCAGAAGTTGAAATGGCTATTAAAATATCGCCTTTATTGCCTAATGTCTCAATCAGTCTTTGATATAGATAATCAAAACCATAATCATTGCCACAAGCTGTTATAGTAGATGTATCCTGAGCTAGAGCTATAGCTGGAATACCTTCTCTATTATTTTCTGATTTTAATCTAATTAGCATCTCTGCAGCTAAATGCTGAGAATCTGCTGCCGATCCTCCATTACCACAAAAAATAACCTTATTGCCATTACGTACAGCAGAAACTATTGACTCGCCCATTGAAATTAGAGATTTCGTAACATCCGAAGATAAAATCTCTTTTTTAATATCAATTGATTCGGTAAAGTTTTTTTTGATTAAATCCATAGCCTAAACTCCAAAAACACATAGGTAAGCTCAAGAAGAGTCTAATTTAACTCTCTCGTATAACCACTATTTTTTAATAATGATTCTTGCTTTGCAATATTAACATCATGATCTATCATTTCTTGACATAATTCATCTAAGCTAGTCTCTACATGCCAACCTAAATCTTTAATTGCTCTTGAAGGATCACCTAAAAGACTATCAACTTCTGTAGGTCTAAAATATCTTGGATTTATCCTTAAAATTATATCTCCAATACTCACAGATGGAGAAATATTATTATCTACAGAAATAACTTTAGCATGCTCGTCAAATCCATTACCAATAAACTCTAATCCAATTCCAAGCTTAGTAGCTGATAAAATAACAAAATCTCTAACAGAGGCCTGAACTCCAGTTGCAATGACATAATCTTTAGGTATTTCTTGTTGTAACATTAACCACTGAGCCTTAACAAAATCTCTAGCATGTCCCCAGTCTCTTTTAGCATCAAGATTACCTAGATAAATACAATTATCTAGGCCAAAAGCAATATTTGATAATCCTCTAGTTATTTTTCTTGTTACAAATGTCTCGCCCCTTCTAGGGGACTCATGATTAAATAATATACCATTACATGCATAGATTCCGTAAGCTTCTCTATAATTTATTGTAGCCCAATAAGCATAAAGCTTTGATATTGCATATGGTGATCTAGGATAAAATGGGGTAGATTCATTTTGTGGAGTTTCTTGTACTTTGCCAAAAAGTTCAGAACTTGAGGCCTGATAAAATTTTGTTTTTTTCTCTAGCTCAAGAATTCTAATTGCCTCAAGAAGACGAAGTGAACCTAATGCATCAACCTGTGATGTATATTCTGGCATACTAAAACTAACTGCTACATGAGATTGTGCCCCCAAATTATATATCTCCTCAGGCCTAATCTCACCAACAAGAGAAAGAATGCTTGAAGAATCTAGTAAATCACCATAATGAAGATGAAATCTTGAGTCAGACTCATGACTCTCCTTGTAAATATGATCAACTCTATCTGTATTTAACAAAGAGCTTTTTCTCTTAATGCCATGAACTATATAGTCTTTACTAAGGAGAAAGTCAGCAAGGTATGATCCATCTTGACCTGTAACACCAGTTATTAATGCTACTTTACTCACATCGAGTTAATTGCAGTTACAGCTATAGCTGTGTTATATAAAATCTGTGTAGCTTGAGTCCATAAAGTTAAAGAGGGAACTCCTGATATATCCATTGGCACAACAATTGTATCTCCAGGCTCAATGCTCATAGAGCTACTTCTATTGAATAGATTAAGGTCACTAGTGGAAATAACAGATCCATTAGATCTTACAATATACACAGATTTATCATCAGCCATAGAATTAAAGCCTCCACTAATCTGTATATAATCTGAAAGACTTAAATCATTATCAAATAAGTGTGACGTAGGGTAAAATACTTCTCCGAGAACAGTTACTTCTTGATTAATTGCAGAAATCATCAAGATGTCACCATCATCTAGCCTAACATCTTCAGAATTACCATTTAATATATCTGCTAAAGGAATAACTAATCTTCCAACTGGTTCAGTTGATCTAATTCGATTAGATATATCTTGGACCATAGTTATTGATGCTGGGCTAGATAATTCAGGATTCATAGCTAAATTGGCTAATTGAATTTCGAGCTGATCAGCTAGAAGCTCCATTTGCATGGCCTCCCTCTCTTTCAATGAATCCCTAAGAAAGACACTTGAGTTAATATCAGCTATTTCCGACAAGCCTCCTGCCCTCTCAATAACAGCTGATAGATCATCTCCTGAGCTTATAGCATAAGTGCCAGGAAAAGTTACCTCTCCAGAGATCTGAACAAATCCTACATTTTCAGATTTTAGAACTGACTTAATTGTCATTGAATCGCCAGGATGAAGAAGAATGTTATTCACATCATTAGAATCATTTAATACTGAATGTAAAGAAACAACTATTAATTCTGTTTGCACGTTGCCATTTTCATTTAGACGAGTTCTTACTATTTCAGAATTAAATAAATAGCTATCTTCTGTGAAACCACCTCCTGCTCTTAATAAATCACTCACATGCATAGATTCTACATAAGGATAATCTCCAGGTTTTTTTACACTACCTAAAATGGAAACAGAGTTTGATGAGGTATTATATATATTATTTTTTTTTAATTCCTCTATCAAAGCAAGCGATACTACTCTTCTACTACTATTAAGAATTTCTTGATCTAAAATATTATTATCAACCATAATAGGAACCTCTGATTCAAAAATAATATTAGCATCATCCTCCTGATCAGAAGATATATCTTGATTCATAGTTTCTATATTTTGAAGATTGTCAGAAAAATTAGCGAAGAAGGAATATGGATCATCAACATCAGTTTGGTTTAAGAAAGGTTGATTCAAGACGGAAGATTGATCCAATAAAATACTATCACCAAAAGAATCCTCCAAAAGCTCAAAGAAGATAGGATGATTTGAAGGTGCTTGTAAATAAGGAGAATATAATGGCGGATTAAGGTAAATATTAAAATTTAGTTCATCAAGAGCATTTAAAAAACTGCTAGGTAAATCTTCAATACTAAATAAATAAACTGTATCGCCTTTCATCAACTTAATATTATTTTTAGACTCAGGTTCTTTCCAAGCTAGTTCAGGCGAAAAAGATAAGACCTCTATAATGCTAGAAGTAGAAGTAGGCCTCCTTATCAGTGCATAATGCATATCACTATTAGGTAACAAAGCATCATAATTTTGAATAATATCTGAAAAAACCATATCTTCTTTCCACTGATAAGCACCTGCTTTTTTAGCACTTCCCACCAATGAAACTACTCCCGTAAGCTGTTCTGGATTAATTGGTACAAATATGATGTCGCCATTTGATATCATTTTATTTGCCTGAAGTTCAATATTCATATCTATATCAGTAATATTAGCTCCATATCCAGGGACTATTCTCTCTAATTTGATAGAAGATAAATCTGCATCAGGTTTTAAACCTCCAACTAAATCAAAAACTTCTTCAATGCTATCATTATCACTAAATTCATATATACCTGGTTTTCTAAATGCGCCATCTAAGGCAATAGTAGACTCTAAGGGGGGTATAAATATTACATCGCCAGGTAGTAATCTAGAATCATTACTGGTGTCACCGTTAAGCAAAAGATCATATAAATCTAACTCGGTTATAATCTCGCCCGATCTTTTAAGTTGGATATTTCTGAGTGATCCTGATTGAGTTACCCCTCCACTAATAAATAGGGCATTAGTCATAGTCGATAAGCCGCTAACTGTATAAGAGCCAGGAATTTCAACATCGCCTAAAACAAAAACTCTAATCGAGCGGATTTGACCCAATGTTATGCTTGATTCTACACCAATTATTGATTCTTCAATACGACTTTCAAGCATCGACCTCATGTCTGAGTAACTCATACCAGAAACAACTATAGGTCCTATTTCAGGAAAATTAATTATTCCATCTCTACTAACAATAAGATCATATTGTCTGTTAACACTTCCAAAAATCTGTACTAATACTGAATCGCCGATTCCGATAATATATTCATCTGGAACTGGGATATCTACTGCGGGAGCAAAGACATCTTGAGTGCTTTGAAAAATATCATAACCAAAGCTTTCTAAATAAAGGTCTCCCCTTGAGATACTAGAAATAGGGATAAGTTTTTCTTCAGCATCAATCTCTCTTTGTGAAGATAATCTATCTACTTCTGGGTCATATTGAATATCCTGATTTAAAGGAGGGATAGCTTGAGAATTAGAAGTTTGAGATTGTAACTGCATAATTTGATCAGCAATATCAGGCGATATAACTTGTGTAGAGGCAATCGACAAGACAAGGATGAAACAAAATAAAAAATATTTTATTAAAATTTTCAATCTATAGCTCCAGATCTATTCTAATTAAAAAAACAATAATATCTTACTTTTGTCACTAAAAGTATAAAATTTATTTATCTTTGCCTTACAAATCTCAATAAAGTGCCTATTCCATATTTAGGGCTGGGATCAAAGAAATGAGCTAATAAAGTAAGTCTGTAAGAAGAACATTTAGAAGAGACTGGCATATTAGTATGGAGAGTAGTATTTCCAATAAAGAGCAGAGGCTCATAGCTTTCAAAATTATCTATTATTTTTTTATTATTCTCGGAAAATTTATCTACACCGTCTTCAGAGGCATATTTTTTATGATAAGCTTTACCTATAAAATTTGATATCTCATTTTTTGGCATAGATCTACTATTTGGAAAATAAATAAGCTCTCCTACCTTATGATATTTTGACGATGGAGGTATCCTTATAGGGAAGACCATAGTAAATAAATGTGAATCAAAATGGGCGCGATAAAACTCTTTTGAGTTACCAGGATCAACTTTTCGTGCAATATGATATTGATCTGATATCTTTCCTTTAAAATTATAAATATTTTTTGCCATATTGAAAAGTTTTGGAACTAAATATTTACTTATTAATAAATTTTCAAGGAATAGTTTATGATTTAGACCTAGTTCGAAAAAAATTGAGTTACCCATTTCATCGTAGATTTTTTTTGATACATTATCTAAATTTAAGAAATCAATTGAAGGGAACTTAACAAACCCTCTTTTAGATAGTTCTTTTAATCTATCATCAATATCTTTCCAATATTCCTTAATCTCCAAAATGATACTCCACTAACATAGTTAATTTAGACTCTTCAAATATATTACTGAAGTTTCGCCTTTATGTACAACCACTTCCTTTAAAGGAATAGATCCGAGTCTTATATAAAAAGAATGGGCCTTTAAAAGTGATTTTCCAACTACAATTCGAAATCCGGATGCATTTCTAGCTCTAAAATAAGAGCAAAGCTTATTAAATAATTTATCAGAATATCCTTGGCCTCGATTATTTTGGTCAACCACTATAGATAAAAGTTCTTCATCTGGGAGAGTATCTTTTAATTTATATTGTCTAGAAAATAATAAAATTTCTAATATTTTATAGATTTTTAGTGGAGAAAAAAAGGATGGAACTAGAGAAAATATTAATCTAGGAAATCGCTTAATGAGTTCTCTATATATCGATCTCATACTACTACTTCCAGCTACATAACCGATTACTACTTGATCAACCTTTTCGATGATAAGTACACTATCTATGTCTGCATCAATCGCTTCATATAACAAAGTTAGAAAAGGTATGCCAAGGGAGGTAAGGAATCCCTGATTAATATACTTATAATGAAGATTGGCAATTTCCTTATAAACATCTTGCCTATGCATAATTCTTTATATCCATGGCTCAAGATCTTTAGGAGGGCTAGGTAGATCTCTTAAAACTTTCCAAACTAGACTAGAGCTTGATGAGAGTAAAACAAAAATTGTCATAAATATTAAAATAAAGTAGGTCTTAATATTCCTATTAGCGACATACCATTGTTCTAATTTTCCCTTATAGGGCATAACTAACTCATCATAAAATTTATTTGGATCGTTGTTAGAATCAATCATATTCTCTTCATTTCTAAAGATAATAGACCCTATTCCGGATAAGCCTGGCCTTACTCTTAAAATATCTTTTTGTGCAGCTTCTGAAAACGCATCAAAACTCCTTCGTGCCTGAGGCCTAGGTCCAATAATGCTCATATCACCTTTGAAAATATTTATAAGCTGAGGTAATTCATTAATTTTAGTTTTTCTCAAATAAATACCTACAGGTAAAACACGTGGGTCATCTCTAAGAGTAACAGTACCATTCCCTATATTAGGACTATCTTTTAGCATGGTTGCAAACTTATAAAGTGAAAACTTCTTGCCATCTCTACCAATCCGATCTTGTAAAAAAAATATCTCACCTTCGCCGGAAAATTTTAGAACTATAGATATGGGAATAAGCATAGGAGATAAAAATAAGAGTGCAAAACCTGACAGTAATAAATCGAGTAATCTTTGCATATATCACATCTTACCATCTAGATACTTATAAGTTTCTCTATGATCGAAATCTGGAATCATATTTTTAAATATTTCAACAATAATCTCTTTTTCCCATGTACCAGAAGATCTTATATTATCAATCTCTTTAATAAAGTAATCTAGTTTGACAGGATCATATTTAGCTTTATTCTTAATAATTCCAATATTTTTATAACAATCTAAATCTAAATCTTCATTTTCAGTATAAAATTCTTCGAAATCTTTCTCTCCTGTTGTATCTGAAGAAGAAAAATAACAAGGCCACTTCTTAACTGCAATTAATTCACTAGCCATACCTCTAGCCTCTTGCTCATTTTTACAATGATATGGCTCGAAACCTAATACATCTAAATACCTTTCTGCGATTTCAGAAAAGCTTGTTAAATGAAGTTCATCACTTAACTTAGGAAAGAAAATATCTCTCTTTTGGCCTAATAGACAAGACATAAGGCATAGTTCGCCTGACTCCTGAGGTGTGACAAAGTATCTAAGAACATCGTTAGGACCAGATATAGGTTTTTGCTTAATAATTCTTTGGTTAAAGCTATGCAAAAGAGATCCATCAGAAAAAGCAACATTTGCAAATCTCGCAGTAGAGATAGAAATAGACTTACTTTCACGCATTAAAAACATTTCCATAATCCGTTTACTAGCTCCCATCATATTCACTGGATTTGCTGCTTTATCAGTAGAAACACAAAAATATTTTTTTGCATCTTTCTCTTTAGCTAGCCTTAGAGTGCTAAGAGTATTAAATATATTTACTTGAATAAGACGCATTAATGTAAACGGATCTCTCTCACTTCGTACATGCTTTAGAGCAGAAAGATTCAAAATATAATCATACCCCTTAGTAGCATTCATAAGAGCTCTAAATTCTAAACCTCCTGCATCTATAGAGAATGTCTTGAAATCACCACTTATATAACCATGAGTGCTCCTTAGATCTCTAACAAGCTCAACCGTGTTATTCTCGCTAATATCTACCACATGTAAAACTAAAGGATTTCTTTTAAATATTTCTTTAGTTACTGCTTGCCCAATAGAGCCGGCGCCTCCAATTACTAAAAATTTATTTTTTGAAATTAATTCTGAAAGAGTCCTATTATGATAAGAAACATCATCCTCAAAAAGAGGTTCACTTCTTCCAATTAGCTTTAGTATATCCATAATTAAGTTATAGTTTTTCCTTAAAATTATATGGAACGCTTGATGGAATATTTACTATCCTATCCTGTAACCAAATTGAGTTAAGCAAGCCATCATTTTCGAATTTTTTGTACATCTTTAAATTAGACATTAACTCCCAAGCTGGTCTAGTCATAACGCCATTAGCATTCGTTGCTTCAAGATATGCATCTCTCTCCATTCTATTATTTAAAATTATAGTATTTAACCAATAGTTTGGCCTATTATTTTTTCTCGCGTTAACAAATTTAATTCCACTATTTAGAAAAAACTCTTCCCACATATTTGCTAACTTAGCTTTAACTAATAAAAAATCTTTTAGCTTCTCTATTTGAGCACAGCCCAAAGCTGCATTAAGGTTAGGCATGCGATAATTATATCCTATCTGGTCATGTACATATTCATATGCATGAGGCAACTTAGCAGTAGTTGTTTTATGCTTGGCAAGCTTTGCTAAAGCCTCATCGTCAGTAATAATCATTCCGCCACCACCTGTAGTTATTACTTTATTGCCATTAAAGCTAAGTGTTGCTAGATTTCCAAAAGTTCCGGTATGCTTGTTACCAACATAGCTTCCAAGCGACTCTGCTGCATCCTCAATTAAAAATATATTCCATTCTTTACAAATATCAGATATTTCTTTTATTTCGCAAGGAAACCCATAAGTATGCATTGGAATACATGCAGAAATTTTCTTACCGGAGTTTTTGTTGTAGCATATTCCATGCCTTACTACAGCATTTGACTCAAGAAAGATTTTCAATGATAAGAAACTCATCCCTAAACTTTCTTTATCAACATCAATAAAAACTGGTGATGCGCCTGCATAACTAATTGCATTACAAGTAGCAACAAAAGTTAAAGCCTGAGTGAGAATTTCATCGCCACTATTTACGCCAGATAGCTCAATTGCTACTTGTAATGCAGCTGTACCATTAACTGTTGCTACAGCATACTTAGAGCCAATAAATTCAGCAGTTTTATCTTCAAAATCAGTAACTTTTTGACCTACTGATGAAACAAAATTAGAATCAATACATTCAATTAAATATTCTTTCTCATTACCGAGAAAAATAGGTCTATGTAAAGGAATAAAATCATTGCCAAAAATACTTTGAGCAAAATCTATCGTTTTAGATGCCAAAAGTTTTATATCATTCATAAAATATATTACCTTTCTTTAAAAATATAAATTTATACTAAAATACTCGTTCTTCTAAAAGGCTAGCATAATTTCTTGCCAAAATGCTATATTGACGATTCTTTAAAATCCATTCCTTACCTCTTAATCCTATTACTCTAAGCTGCTCCTTAGAAAGATCCGAAAGTCGAACAACTTCAGAATAAAGCGTCTCTTTATCACCAGCTGGAACAAAGTAGCCACACCTTGCTTCATTAATCATAGATTTATAGCCCGAATGAGAAGCAATAATTGGCTTTGCTGCATACATATAATCAATTATTTTATTTAGTGACTGACCATATTTTAATACTATAGTAGGATGAGTAGCAAAGTATAAAATAGAACTTTTTTCTAGAACTGATTGAACCATTGGATTCGGAATAAAGCCATTAAAGACAACATTTGATAGATCTGAACAACGAGACTTATATTCCTGTAAAAGGTCTCCTCTACCAAAAATTCTAAAAACTACTTTATTAGAATCTTTAAACATTCTTGCTACCTCAAAAAAAGTATCTAATGCATTATCAATACCAATAGAACCAACGTAGGTAACAATAAACTTATTTTCTGGTAAGCTTCTTAAGATATCCTCAGTCAATGGAATCGGAGTTTGCGTCATAAGCTCTTCAGATATCCCCAAAGGGATACAGCTAACATTTTTTTTATACCCTAATACATTTTCTACATGTTCACTAAGATTGGGCATTGTTGCAACAATATGATCAGAGTATTTATATCCAATCCATTCTATAAACTTTAAACCTAAAACAAATGGGTTAAAATTACTAAATTTTCCATTTTCTGTTAAAACTAAAGGCCAAATATCTCTAATCTCGAATACTAAACTACTACGAAACCTCAAACGAAAAAATATCCCATTTATAATACTTAATAATGATAAGCTTGAAGCAATAATATGATCTGGTCTAGGTAGATCTTTCTTGTTTAATAAAAATAACTTTATCTCAAATTGAATCCATCCGAATACTCTTGCCAATGATTGAACTTTTTTGTACGGAATAATATTAATAATAACTACTCTAACTCCATCTATATATCGAACCTCATTAGATGGAGAGTAACTAAATGAAAATAATTTGTAGTCATGTCTTGCAACAAATAAAGTACAATCATATCCTTGAATCGCAAGACATCTTAAAATTGAAAATCCTCTTGCTGGATATGATCCTTTCACTTGAAACACATCTTCATAATGTATCTTCTCTGAAGGTAATCGACAGTATTTAGAAATAAACCAGATTTTTTTATTTTTTTTAATCACAATTTTAATATTTTCTTGGAGCATTATTTATTACACTAATCACATCTTCAAATTCCATATCAATAGCATCTAAATACCATTTTATATTTTGATATCTTGGCCTATTCTCCTCTAAGGCTAGGGCTAAAGCTTTATCTCTTGACAGCTGACCTTCTCTTATTTGATTACTTCTAAAAGTATCATTTTCACTAAAGCCCGCTAATGTATAATAAATATAATTATAAAATGCTGCCGTGCCATCACCTATTCGCCATGAAGATCTTGTATCAGGTGCACGCTCCCAATGATAAAGATCAAGTATATTTTCTATTTCATTTTCATCCCAATACCAAAAATCAAATAGGTTATAGAAATCGATCTGCTTTTTTACACTCCTATGATACTCGCCTGAGAGCGTATCCCATAAAGATCGGTTTAAGTATCTTGGATTCCTTAATATTTCTTTTGCACGAAGCAGTTGATAACGCGTTTGACCTGACATTCCAGTATTAAAGACTTGCTCCATAGCAAAATCAGGAGGAAATCCTAGGAAGCCGGCTTTAAAATGAGTTACTTCGAGAGGATTCATTCCCCAAATATTTAGAGATATACCTGTCTCTTTTCTTATTGTTTCAATATGTCTAAAAAAGTGTTTATCCCCTGCCATCAAGATATTAACCATCCCCAAATGAGGCTTATCGAGCCAGGCAAGTAGATTTAATTTTATATTTCTCCTTTTTTTCTCAATATTATCTGCAATAAGGATATTTTCTACCTCTAATGATGCACACATCCTACTTATATTTCTCCTAGCTAAGTCGGTAACCATTCCCCAGTCATATGTCATTGTGATTGGACTCATATCAAACTCTTTTTTAATCAGATGAAGCATATATGAACTATCACGACCTCCTGAAAATGGAACAATGCATTTATTCCCAGAGATACTTAGATATCTATTTAATATATTTTTTAAATCATCTTTATGTCTTGGCTTATTCTTTAAAACATAATTTTTGCAATAATTACATTCTCCATGAGAATCAAAGTCAATAAATGGCATAGTTTCTGGCAAAATACACTTTGAACATCTACGTAAATTAGGTGTCGGAAAAATAAGTTTATTTTCTTTATTAATATTTTTTACTAAAGAGGGTACTAAATTTTTTCTCCTTACCTTTCTATCTTTGATATCAAAGTTGGTATCTGAAGATGGTATGTCAAAAACTCTTGTGCCTATTATTTGATCAACACTATCTAAACTAAAATGAGATAAGAAATGATTTTCTGAAGCAAAATATAAAGTAGTATCTTTATTTCCATAATATAAACTACCAGTATTAGACATAAGTATTAATTTTCCAATATTTTTAACTACTAGCGCACAAGAAAAGGATCCATGACAATTATCTTGTATTTTTTTATGTAACTCTTCAATTGGTTCTTCTTGATTGATATGCTTAATAGTTATATCTAATATTACTTCAGAGTCAATTTCATATCTTCTTTTAGTGTTTGATTTGCTCCAATACCTATCACTATCAATCATTATGCCATTATGAATAAGAGCTAAGCCATCTCTCTCGACTGGCTGATTATCAGACTCTCCATCAGTAATTAATCTAGAATGTCCTAATATAAGTGGTGTATTTTTAGTATTAACTTCAGAAAGTAAACGGCTTATTTGAAAATCAGCTCTTTCGATCGAGTAATGATTATCTTGAAACCTGATTAAGCCACTAGAATCGCTACCGCGCCTCTGACTCTTTGATGAGAGAAGTTTAAACTCTAATCTATCTATCTCATTAGAAGTAGAAATTCCAAATATTCCACACAAAGCTTTTGCCTATGTATAATAAAAAAATAATTATACTTATAAAGTTACCTAAATGAAATATAGTAAAAATAAAAAAATGAACTAATATCAATTAAAGAATCATAAATGATATTATTGAAATAAAATATTTTTTAATTAAAAATGCTTCTAGAAAACCAAGGCATAGAAAATGATTTTTGAGCTAATATCCAAACTAAAATAAATAGAATAAAATTTGCTATCAAAAATGAAAAGGATGCGCCTTCTAACCCAAATATTGGAACCATAAATAAACTCAAGGCTATAAAAATAGTAGCAACAGAAACTGAAATAATACCAAGCATAAATGTTTTTCCTGCATAAAAAATATAATTAACTACCATTAAATAAGCAGCATTAAAGGCTCCAGCTACAGCAATAATTATCGCAATATGATAGACATCAATATATTGTTCTCCGGCTATATATAAAATTAAAAACTTTAGAATAAAACAGAATAATATAGTGAATATTGCAATGGCAGAAAAAATAAAGTATGTACCCTTTACAATTTTAACTTTTGCTTGATATGACCCTGACTTTAGATTTTTATATAGCCATGGAACAAAAGCTTTATTAAAAGCCTGAGCAGAAAAATTTAAAATTAAAGCAATCTGAAATGCTACTGAATACCTAGCAAGCTCCTCAAGACCAAGATTATTAGTTATAATAACACGATCAAAATAGCTTATTAGGCTCATCGATACAGAATGAAAAAGAATAGGTAAGCCAAACCTTATGCTATCATTAATATAATCTCGATTAATGACAGAAAATTTAGTATCTTTATACACAAGCAGTAAGGATAACGATGCTGCAAACAGATGACCTAAAAAAAGTGCCCACGCAAAACCCTTCCATGAAAGGCTAAGAAATTTAATTGATATTATTGAGAATAATATTGTTGTAAAGCTAATCACTAGATTAATTAAAAGATATTTATAGGCATCTTTTTTGGCAATAAATAAAATACAGCATGCTTGAGAAATGCCCCAAAAACACGCAGTAATAGCTGCTATAAAAAACCATATAAACGGAATAGCTAGAAAATTAGATACATAAGACCTTCCAATAAAGAAAAATAAAAGTATAAATAAGCTGCTCAAACAGATAATAGACATGCAGGACCAAAGGTAGCTATTAAATTTATCTCTACTTAGCTGGAAAAACCTTACACTAATAGCATTTGCAGAGCCAAATCCTATAAAAGGCAATATCATTGTTAATATTGCACTAAAAAATAAAGCTGACCCATAATCAGATTGTGAAAGGTTACGCGTCATAAATGGAAGTAGCAATAAAGGTATTAACGCAACAAAAGAGCCAGATATTCCATAAATAATAGTATTAATAAATAATTTATTTGTAATATTCATCTATAAATTTATTTCATCTATAAAGGATTTGAATTTTTTTACTGCTTCTATATTGTTATTTTTAGATTCAGCATGATCCTTTAAAAAAAAGTCTAAAGCTTTATAGTCTAAATGATTAGGCTCGATATATTTCATCATATTACTTGAGATATATTCCTTAAAATATTTATTTATTTTATTACTATCTGACCATCCTGGACATCCTACTAAAATAGAAGGAATAGAATTTTGTGCTGCATCTAAGGCTGCAGCAGAATCAATAGTAATATGGCCAGAACAATTAGTGAGTGCTGAACCAAGTGAAATGTTAGTATAACTTAACCAATCTATGTTATTACAGTCTTTAAAATAGTTTTCTAAAAAATTTGTAACTTTAGAATACTTAAAGCTTGCCTGTATAGGGTGTAAACGTATACGCCAGAATATATCAGATGTTTTTTTAATTAGGTTTGCTAGTTCAGAAGTAATACCAATTTCAATAAAACAATTATCTTGATATTTTTTTTTATAATTTATCTCGCCATAATAATCTTGATATGTAAGAGTTACTAAGACATCCATTCTATATTTTGATTTCCCTAAATATTCTAAATTAGGCTCTTCAATTAGCTCAACTCCAAATTTAGAGTGATATGCAGGATTTCCAACAACTAATGAATCTACAGAGTCTCTTGTTATAGTTTTAATTCTATCCGAGCTCTCCTGATCCCAACAAAGTATTAGATTAGGCCAACCATCTTGATTAAACGCTTTCCTTTTATTGATATTGTAATAATTTATATCTGAAATTAATCCATGTTGCATATCATATATACTAGTATTTAATTTTTTCGCAGCAATACATAATTCAATTGATGGTTGTATTCCAATAATTTTCCTAGGTTGTATTTTTTTAATTACTTTTTCATAGCTATAAATAATTGGATCAGTTTCTATATTCTTAAGGCTAAAAGAACCTGTAGAAATTAACCTTTTAAATAAAGAGCTTAATATAAAATAATTATAAATTATTACTTCACCAAAACATTTCTTTCCTGAGATCTTCGAGAATGGGGAGGCTAAGGTAATGCAAGAATAACCTTTATGGGTTAGCTCTTCTATAATTGGATCAATTAATGGGGCATAATAAAGTCCATTTTTTTTTGAATTTCTATGGACATCATGACATACAAATAAATAATCCTTATCTCTTGGAACAAATTTAAATATTGAAATTACTGCCTGTATAATACCTGATACTGTCCATACATACTTATATTTGGACATGATAATATTATAAATCGAAAGTAAATATTCTTTAATCTTATTGAATGACATATCAATCCCTAATTCCTTTTTTATTTTTTTCTCCAAAATAAATTAAAGACATAATTGCAAAAAAAGAGAACATTGAAAAGAAATCAGGCTGAAGTAATGACATCATAAAAGACGATGCTGCTGAAATTAAAATTATCAGAAGAGGGATTCTATTTTTTAATAATATATACTTGGTGATTTTCAAACAGGATAAACAAGGTATAAAGAATAATAATGAAATAGGAAATAAGCCAGAAACCATATCTGACATCCCTGAAACGCTAAGATTAGATGACCAGATATTTAATTCAAGTTTACTAAATGCAGAAATATTCCAGAAGTTAATCATTCTCTCAAAACGTAATGACCCTCTTAGAAGCTCATCAAAAACTAATAGAATATCTGATCTTCCAGGCACTAAAAGAATTGCCATAAATTCATAAATTAATCTTCCAAAATAAAGAATAATAGTAGTGACAGATATGAGGATGATTGTTTTTAATAGAATATGAAAGTAGCTACTTCCTAAGCTTTTCCATAATACTAAAGCGAGTAAAATAAAAATACCCACTCCACTTCTAAACTCAAACAGAATAACTAATAATGTACTTACAGCCAATAGGGCTAGAAGTATTGTCTTTATAAGTCCTTTCCTATCTAAATTAATCTTAGGGTTAAAATAGCATAAATAATAATAATAGGAACAGAAGATATTAGTTAATGAAACAAGCAGTAATGGTACTGTATTAATACTAGATACCTCAAAGTAATCTGATAATAGTTCATAACTAAAAACATTTTGATAATTCTTAATAACTATCCACAAACTTAAAATAATTGAGAGTAAAACAAAATATTTTAATTCATAAAGTACATTAAGGCCTTCTCTTGAGGCCTTAGAACCAAATAAATAACCAGCACAAACCATAGCCATCCACCCTAAAAAACTTCCTGGAACTCCAAAAGGTAATAATAGAATAAGAAAAAAATATATAGATATCATAAATATGCCAAAAAAATCTGTTTTAAATAAACTTAAAAATAGAAAAATGGGTGATAAAAATGAAAACTGGATGAGAATAAAGCTCAGCTCATAATTTGGTAGGGCAAATGGAATGCAAAATAAAATTAATATAATGCTAAATACATAGGACGAAAAATTATGTATTAAATTCATAGTTAATTAAAGTTAATATCCTGCAATTTTTGCATAAATTTTCATAGAATCTATCTGATCTTCAATATCTAGTAAATCAGTATAATTATGTTCTAAAAAAGCCTTAGTTTGAAGATACAATCCAGGTTTAAATTGTAGATCAAGAGAATCATCAATCTCTAATTCATTTAAAGTTACAGATCCAATATTCTGTTCTAATAACTTTTCCATAGGTTTAAGATAAAATCTTCTTTTATTTGTAATTACTTCTATTGACCACCGTCCTGGACCTTTCCAATTAGCATGATAGCTGAATGGAATATTATTCTTACTTTTTCCTATACCAGTAAAAATAGAACCAGAGGGATGCCACCTAATTTTATTTTTTCCTGATACCTGAGTGGTAATACTCTTAGGCATCCCAATTAAATAAAAAACAGTATCTATTACATGTGATGAATTAGATAATACCCAGTGATTTAAGGCTTCAATGCTATGAGTATCTGGACCAAAAGTATGAACCCATTCAGTAAATTCAAAATTTAAACTCGTAATACCGCCATCCTTTCTAGCTTCCTTAACTAAATTATTAATAGAAGCGTAGAATCTTCTATTATAAGCAACAAAAACTTTTGAGTTATTAAGCCTTGACTTAGTAGATATTTCTTCAAGTTTTTTAATAGAGATATCGCCAGGTTTCTCTATTAGAAGATTATTAATCCCGTAATCTGTGATAATTTTTGAAGTTGAGCCAAGATGTTCAATATTTACTGTATTTATAGCAAAATCTGGTAATTCAGGATTAGAAGCTAAATACTTATCTATTCCTCCAGAATAGTAATTATAATCAGGATAAATATTTTTTAATTTATTTAAGTTATTATCACCTCTACCAACAATATCAACTGATTTTTTCATAGAATTTAAAACTTTAAGATATTCTAAAGCCATCATTCCGCTACCGATAACTAGTACATTAGAGATTTTACTTTTCATTATTTACATTCCTTAGGTTATAGGGCATACCTTAATATTTTCATCCTTAATAGCACTCAAATAACTTAAATAAGACCTAAGCAAAATAGTATGAAGCTTCGCTGACTCTGTAAATTCAGTTAAAGAGCATTCTCCATTATTAATAATATCTTCAGCAGATATATTTGATATCTCACTTTGATATGGCATATATAAAATCTTTTCCTCTGAGAAAATTTTATTATCAACTACAGACTGAATATAATATTTGCCAAGCTCCTCATAAATACTTAACATTAATTTCTCTGTC
>MDTB01000221.1_pt1 | contig 18580 bp, 14 predicted proteins | sample 811161 | NCBI WGS metagenome assembly MDTB01 (sample SAMN05326650, study PRJNA326480) | marine metagenome | isolation source: seawater | place: Mediterranean Sea | collected 2009
TCATAACCCCCTCCCTTGATGAAATGATCCACAACGCACAGGAAATGCAAAAAGGTGGGTTCAATATCCCACTTTTAATTGGTGGAGCAACTACCGGTAAAGATCATACCGCAATTAAAATTGCACCCCATTACGAAGAGGCAGTTGTGCAGGTAGCCGATGCTTCCCTGGTAGTTAATGTATGCAACGACCTTACCCAATCAGGCAAAAAGGAAGATTTTGTAAACGAACTCAAAGAAAGACAGGAAAAGATTCGAATTAAACATGAACAAAAAGGAGAAAAAAAGCTTACTGCATTATCCGAATCACGCTCCAAAGGCGTGGTTATAGATTGGAAGACTCAAACTATCGAAGAACCTTTTGCCGAAAAACTTGGCGTACAGTCCTTCAAATCTGAGTTAGAAGAAGTTATAGATTATTTTGATTGGTCTCCATTTTTCTGGTCGTGGGAACTGAAAGGAAAATATCCAGAAATTTTAAAGAAAGAAAAAGTCGGAGACGAAGCCCAAAAATTGTTTGATCATGCGCAAGAACTCCTGGAAAAAATTGTCAAGGAAGACTGCTTTTCGTGTGAAGCAGTCGTTGGCTTATGGCCAGCAAACTCATCAGGTGACGATGTTCATGTGTACGAAGACTTAAGCAAAACAAATAAGCTAGACACATTTCATTTTCTTAGAAGGCAACAGTCCATCCCGAACCAACCACATTATTGTCTTTCAGATTACATTGCACCTCTAGCATCAGGAAAGACGGATTACCTTGGAGCTTTTGCAGTGTGTGCAGGAAGTGGTGTAGAAAAACTTGCTCTTGAATTTGAACAAGATAACGACGATTATTCCTCAATTATGGTCAAGGCACTGGGAGATCGCTTTGCAGAAGCGATGGCTGAACTCACCCACAAAAAAGTTAGAGAATGGTGGAAGTATGGAATGTCAGAAAACTTGAGCAGTCAAGACCTTGTCGCAGAGAAGTATCAAGGCATTCGACCAGCATGTGGATACCCTAGCCAACCAGACCATACTGAGAAAGACCAGATTTGGGATTTACTTTCTGTTAGTAAAAATATCGGCCTTGATTTAACCGAGTCACGGGCAATGAATCCAGGATGTTCAGTTTCAGGATTATATTTTTCCAACGCAAAAGCTCGATACTTCAATGTTGGAAGTTTGGGCCGAGATCAGGTTGAAGATTATGCCCTACGCAAGAAGTGGCCGATAGAGAAAGCCTTAAAATGGTTACGGCCTAACCTTGGCTTCGACGCTTAGTCTATTCCTCCTTTGGCGTTGCAGGAAATAGCCAGTGTAATTAGAAATATTTTCATATGAAAGAAATGTCTCCATTGGAAAAAGTTCGGCACTCTAGTGCACATGTTCTCGCTGCTGCAGTTTTACGTTTATACCCTGATACTCAGTTGGACATTGGACCTCCTACCGAAAGTGGTTTCTACTACGACTTCGATACCGATATGGCATTTACTCCCGAGGTACTCGAAGAGATTGAGACTGAAATGAAAAAGATTATTAAAGAAAATCAGCGCTTCGAAAGAATTGAAGTTAGTAGGGAAGAAGCTAAGCAAATCATCTCAGACATGGGTCAAAAACAGTACAAACTTGGTAGGTTGAACGACATCCCAGATGAAGAAACCATTTCCTTTTACAGAAATGGAGAATTTCATGACCTGTGTGCAGGAGCACATGTATCCTACACTAAGAAAATTAAAGCCTTCAAACTGCTTCATGTTGCTGGCTCCTATCATCGGGGAAATTCAAATAATAAACAATTACAAAGAATTTACGGGACTGCTTTTCAGTCCAAAGATGACCTCAAAGATCATTTAGAGAGAATCGAAGAGGCAAAAAAAAGAGACCATCGCAATATCGGTCGAGAAATGGGTCTTTTCCATATCGATGAAATGGTTGGTCAAGGATTGGTTCTTTGGAAACCGAACGGGGCAATTATTCGTCAAGAACTTGAAAAGTTTATTACCTCGGAATTAACCAAGCAAGGTTACTCTCAAGTTTACACTCCTCATATCGGGAAGCTTGACCTTTTTAGGACTTCTGGACACTTCCCCTACTACCAAGAATCTCAGTACCCTCCAATTATTCAACGAGAGTGCTTGGCAGAATTAGCTGAAGAAGGTTTCTCTAGCACACAGCTTGAGAACAAATTGGATAAAGGTGAGCTAGACGGTCATTTATTAAGACCAATGAATTGTCCGATGCACATAAGCATCTATAAATCCGAGAAAAGATCTTATCGTGACCTTCCAATCAAATTAGCCGAATTTGGAACTGTTTACCGTTGGGAACAATCTGGAGAACTAAACGGCATGACTCGTGTACGCGGTTTCACTCAGGACGATGCACACCTTTTCCTTCGTGAAGATCAATTACAAGACGAGATTCAGGGATGTTTAGGCTTAGTAAAACTTGTTTTTTCAACTCTTGGCATGAACGAATATCGAGTAAGAGTCAGTCTTCGCGATCCAGATTCAGACAAATATGTCGGAGACACAGAGGGTTGGAATAAAGCAGAAGCAGCACTTAAACAAGCTGTTAGGACTTTAGGTGTAGAATATGAGGAGGAATTAGGAGAAGCGGCTTTTTATGGTCCCAAAATCGATTTTGTGGTTAAAGATGTGATTGGCCGGGAATGGCAGTTGGGAACTGTACAAGTCGATTATAACCTGCCTGAAAGATTTGATATCTCGTATGCAGGAACTGATAATAAAAATCATCGTCCTGTCATGATACACCGTGCACCTTTTGGTTCGATGGAGAGGTTTTGTGGATTATTAATAGAACATTTTGCAGGAAATTTTCCAACTTGGTTAGCACCTGAACAGGTACGTATTCTACCTATGAACGACGATTTGCTCTCTTTTGCTGAGGAATGCTCGCAAGCCTTTTTAAAACATGAAATTCGTGTAAGCATAGACAGACAGTCTGCAAAATTGGGAGCTAAAATCAGGCGAGCAGAAAACGAAAAAATTCCTCATATGATTATAATCGGGAAAAGAGAGGCTGAGGAAGGAAAAGTTTCTATTCGATCACGTAATAATCCAGATCTTGATGGTACCTGTGATCTGCAGGATTGCATGAATCAAATTGAAGCTGAAATTAAATCCAAAGCTCTTCCCAAAAAACGAACCGCTACTCCAACGGAGTAAATCTCCAACCTGAAACAAATATTTCGTTTTCTGTTTTGCCCATGTGCCAAATGCCAAATAGGAAGAAGAGTATGATCCAATTTAACGATCATCCAATTTCCAAGGCTTTGCATTTGCCGATCATATTTTTTATCTGCATCTACCGTTGGCTTTCCCCTCTCAAACAATTGATTCTCGGACCGTATGCTCGATGCAGGTTTTACCCCACTTGTTCGGAATACAGCTTAGAATGCTTTCGCTACCTTCCTTTCTTTCAAGCAGTTTCCAAATCTGTATCTCGCATATGTAAATGCAATCCGATTCATCCGGGTGGGTATGATCCTGTCTTCCCAGATGAAGAAAAGTCACCTTTATCCAGCGAGCCCAAATGACTTTTCCAGAAATCCTTTCTCCCACGATCTGTAACGAGCATACCGATTTATCACCCTTTGTTTATGACTTGGTTTCACAAGCCAAAAAGATAGGACATTCCCACTTCTTGTCTGTCACTATCGAAACCGACTATTCTGATCCTTTGGCCATCCTCGAAGCAAATCATCAGGATAATGATCCTGTATGTTATCTAGAAAGACCAGGTAATGAATTCTCCATTGCAGCAGGAGAGTATTTAAGTGTTGCTACCTTTTCGGGCCAAGAACGTTTTCGTAAAGCACGCAAGTGGGCTGACGATCTTTTTGAAAATACCATGGTAGCAGGTGACCATAAAGTAGCTGGCACAGGTCCCACCCTTTTTCTATCCGCAACTTTTGAGGATGAACAGGAAGATGATTCAACGCTTGCTCCACTTCAAATTTTTCTTCCTCGGTGGCAGGTTCTTAGAAAAGGAGGATTTAATTTTTTAATTTCCAACGTCGAAATAACCCCAGAAACATCTGCTGATTGTATCATTAGCGAGTTTGAGTCCCATTTAAATAAAATTCGAGGAATGCGTTTTGATTATGCAAATGCCCGGGATCCTAAATCCGTACAAGTTGGAAAACCCACAGAGAATTATGATTACGAGCTTGCAGTTAAAAAAGCACTTTCTGAAATACAAAAGCAAAAACTCTCCAAGATTGTCTTGGCAAGACAGCTGTCGTTTGAGACATCTTCTCAACTGCCTCCCTTTTCAATCGCACATGCTTTGAGAGAAAAATTCTCCGACTGCCATACCTTTTGTATTTCTCAACCCGATCATGGATTAATGATCGGTGCCACCCCAGAAACTCTGCTTAGAACTGCAGGAAATTCATTTGAAACAGAAGCACTTGCTGGCTCTGCACCTCGTGGGATCTCAGCGGGAAAGGATGCTTTTCTTGGAAAAACCTTGCTTGGCAGAGAAAAAGAAATCCTCGAGCATAAACTAGTTATACAGAGCATTTTACGAAGACTTTCCTCAATAGGTATTAATAATTGCCAAGAAGGAAAACCCCGACTTCTCAGGCTTGCAAATTTACAGCACGCAAAGACGCCCTTACGAGCCAGAAGTGTAAATGGAATTCATCCTTTTGATATCCTCACTGCTTTACACCCTACACCTGCAATGGGCGGATCCCCACGGGAAGTGGCTCTTCCTTTGGTTCGTAGCCTGGAAACAAAACCCCGCGGATTGTATTCCGGGGTCACTGGATGGATTGACAACCGAGGCAGAGGTGAGTTCGTCGTCCCTATCAGGTGCGGCAAGATTTCTCCCCGCAAGCTTACTTTATATGCAGGTGCAGGCTTGGTAGATGGCTCAATACCTGAACAGGAGAAAAGAGAAACCGACTGGAAACTACAAGCAATGCTCGAGGTTATCACGGGAAGAACCACTCTTCCCTGATCGTGAATCTATCTTCAGAAGAAGTTGGCATAGCCAATTTGGCAAGTGGAGCTCATTTTGCCAAAACCCTTCAAAAACTTGGATTAAAAAGGGTCTTCTTCTCTCCAGGTTCTCGGTCAACTTCTTTAATTATTGGTTTAGAAAGATATTCCGATATAGAGATTATTCCTGTACTGGACGAGAGAACTGCTGCTTTCTTAGCTTTAGGAAACAGTAAACGGGAAAACTCCCCAACTGGCCTTATTTGTACTTCGGGTTCCGCACTCGCCCATTGGTTTCCTGCGGTCACCGAGGCATGCCATGCGAGCGTCCCTCTTTTGCTATTTTCTGCTGACCGTCCTCCAGAACTTCAGGAGTGTGCTGCTGGGCAAACTATCAATCAAAAAAATATTTTCGGGGAATTTGTTCGTGGCTTTCATCAACTAGTCCCCCCCTCTTCCAGTGAAGACAGTGCAGAAGAACTCATCCAAACCTTGCAACTTGCCTACCAGCAAGCAACCGGAATAAATCCAGGACCTGTACACTTGAACTTCCCCTTTCGCGAGCCATTTTTACCCAACTCGGCCGACATCGAAATCCCTGCGACTGAAGAGCAAAAACAAGTACCAAAAGTTCAAAAATTCACCTATCCCGATTCACCTCAAAAAATCGCAGCAGAGGTTTCTCTTTTCAAGAAACCAGTTTTGGTTACTGGACAATTTATAACGCTGGAAAGTTTACAACCATGGTTGGATAATTTCTCATTACCAATCCTTTGCGACTCTCTATCACCGGCTCGGCATTCAGCATCCTCAAACACAATTTCCCGATATGAAAACCTACTGCGCGACCTTCATTTTACTGAAAAAGCAATTCCAGATCTAATCATCGTACTTGGTCCATTACCCACCTCCAAAACTCTCCGCAGATGGATTGACGAATCTGAAGCCAAACGCATTGTGATCGAGCCTAGGGGAATTAATGTAGATCCATTATCCAGTAATAGCGATCAATTCCAGGTTGCCTATGAACACATTTCAGAAATCACTTTACCTCAATCACCACCCTCATGGATCAAACTATGGCAAGAAGCCGAAGAATCAGTAGATTTTCAACTGGAAGCAACCTTTTCTACTGAATTACCTTCTTTTGAAGGAAAACTTGCCCATCTCTTATCACTCCACTTACCAAGTCTGTCTGATCTCTTCGTTGCAAACAGTATGCCAATGCGAGACATTGAATGGTTTTGGAAACAGGTTCCGTCTGAACGCAGGCTTTTTGGTAATCGGGGTGTAAACGGGATTGATGGCACTTTGGGCACCGCACTTGGAATTGCCCATGAATCCAATAGGCCAGCCTACCTTCTTTCTGGTGACCTTGCTTTTCTTCACGACTCTAATGCACTTCTTTTTTCCAAACAATTGAAGGGAAGCTTGACTGTATTTGTAATCAATAACTTTGGCGGAGGTATATTCGAACATCTACCCATTGCTGATGAACCAGAATTTGAAAAATGTTTTGCTACCCCCCAAAACATTGATCTCCAAGATCTTTGTAAAGCCTTCAAGGTATCACATGAACAGTTAACCTCCTGGACTGAAATAATTCTGAGAATTAAACATCCCAAAAAATTTGGCATTCACATCATTGAAATCCGTACTGACCGAAAAAAAGATCGAATCCTTCGCCAAAAGTTGCTTTCCATCAGCCCCCAAGACTATGCCTGAGCTTGCCGAAGTTGCCTTTGCAGCAAGTCAGTGGGAGACTGGTATAGGGAAATTAACTCAGCATATACATGTGCATCCAACTTCAAGAGTTTATCGTGATCTAAATCGAAAATTTCTTTGCACAGAACTAATCCAAGCAAAATTATCCTCAGTTGCCACGCATGGGAAACAAATACTGGTCAAGTTTAGTGGTAACCTTTGGCTTGGTCTGCACTTGGGAATGACAGGCAGTCTTACTTCTGATTTATCTTCCTATGATTGTCAGAAGCATGACGCCCTCGTGCTTTTTCAAAATAATCAATCCCTCATTTTTCGTGATCCCCGCCAGTTCGGTAGAATTCGCCTCCATGTGGGGAAGAATCCTCCGTCTTGGTGGAGTGAACTCCCTCCATCGATGCTTGATAAAAAGTTCAAAAGAGAAGTACTTAGTAATGCCCTTACTCGACACGCAAGAAGACCAATCAAAGCCCTTTTACTTGACCAAAGGTATTTCCAGGGGATGGGAAACTGGATGGCCGATGAAGTCCTTTGGCGTGCGAAGATTCACCCGGCTCTTCGTTGCCAGAAAATAAGCCATCAACAATCGGTACTATTATTCGACAAAATTAAATTCGTATCAAAGGGAGCAATGAACTCGGTTGGCAAACATGGCGGAGACCCTCCAAAAGGATGGCTTTTTCATGTACGCTGGAAAGACGGAGGGCTTTGCCCAGCAACAAATGCCCTTTTAATGAGGGAAGAAATTGGAGGTAGAACCAGTTGCTGGTGCCCAATCCTGCAAAAATTAAAAAACGACTAGGTCGGATAGACCAAAGCCTTAGACATTTGTTTATCCCGATCTATTTGAGATTTTAATTCATCAAGGGAATCAAATTTCTTTTCGGGCCGAATAAAGTGTTTTAATGACATTTCGATATCCGATCCATATCTCCATTCCTCGGAATTCAAGTCTATCAGGGAATGAATTTCTAATTTAGGAGTCAACGCGTCTGGCTCAACCGTGGGCCTTCGCCCATAATTGGCAACCGCCGGCAACGAATCACCGGTGGTTAAATTCTTAACGGTACCAGCATAGACCCCATATGCTGGGAATGCTTCTGGGTTCCATTCTAAATTCATTGTGGGAAATCCTAATTTCCGACCCATTTTTTTTCCAGAAAATACTTCTCCGTAAATGCGGTAATCCCTTCCTAACATATCATTAACTTTCTCAATCTCACCCAGTCCAAGAGCTTCACGAATACGGGAACTGCTAACCGCGAGCCCTTCCATCTTTTTTGAATCCACGACCTTCACCAACATTCCCATTTTATTTCCAACTTCTTCCAAAAAGGAGGAGTCGCCTTGCCGGCCCTTTCCAAACTTAAAATTCTTTCCCACACTTAGCCCAAGAAGAGAAGGTATTCTTTCCTTTAAAAAAGCCGGAAATTCGGTGGCTGGAATGTCAGAGAACTCATCATCAAAATCATGTAAAATAACATGATCCATTCCATATGAATGAAGCATTCTTGCTTTTTGGCTAGGGTTCATCAGTAAGGGCGGTGCATGCTCAGGACGTAAATGACTAGCTGGGTGTGCCGGAAATGTAAAAGCTACGGCACAACCATTTGTTTCGCGGGCATGGAAAGTAGAGGCCTCGAGAACCTGCTGATGTCCGATATGCACACCATCAAACATCCCAAGTGCCAAATTAACTGGACGCGAAAATTCCCGACCGAGCTGTTCAATTGAGGAAAATATCCCCATTTTTTACAAAACGTGGGCGGGAACCGCTTCTCGGACGGGAATGAGAAGAGATTGGAATTCACCCTTCCCCATTTTCTCGATCTCCTGCAATGTATTCACTCCATCAATGGAGAAATCATTGATTTTCGTTCTTCGCAAAGCGGTTAAGTGACCACCACAACCAAGATTTTGGCCCAAATCATGAAAAACGGTACGCACATAGGTTCCTTTACTGCAATCTATCACAAAGTGGCCAAAAGGAACAGACCACTCTTGGAGTGATAAATCATTTATCCTGATAAAACGAGGTTCCCGTTCAACGGTCTTTCCCTTGCGGGCCATTTTATAAAGAGGAACACCGTCGACCTTTTTAGCGGAAAACATCGGGGGAGTTTGGTATTGGTCTCCGAGGAATTCTTTCATGGCATCCCGAATATTTTCTTCACTCAAAGCTTCCGGAATTGCCTTTTCCTCTAGCACATTTCCGTCAGAGTCCTGACTATCCGTTTCAACTCCGAGTTTAAAAGTTCCTTCATATGACTTATCCAGACTGATCAAGAACTGTGAAACCTTCGTAGCCTTGCCAATAAGCATAATCATGAGTCCAGTAGCCAAGGGGTCAAGAGTACCTGCATGACCAATCTTTTTCATCTTTAATTTCCTGCGCAGTCGATCGACTATATCATGCGAAGTTATACCGGATGGCTTATCTACTAAAAGAATCCCCTCAAATTCTGGTCCTTGCAATCCCATTTAAAAGCCTCCTTGTTGTATTTGCTGTAGATGACCTCCGATCGCCTGAACAAGCTTAGAATAAAACTCATCAAATGGAACTTCCACATTAAATCCAGCCGCACAGGCATGACCACCCCCGGCAAATTTTTTCGCCAGAAGATCGACCCGGTATTTTTTGTCCTTTGCCCGGAAACTTCCCTTTAATTTCCCGTTTCTGTCCTCCACCAGTACTCCGATTTCAACACCCTCCAAAGATCTTGCATAATCTACAAAGCTTTCTGCATCTTCAGGCTTGGTTCCCGTTTGTTCATAAAACTCCTCACGAATATTTCCAATACACACCCTGTCGTCAAATTCCATGCGGAAACTGGCTAAGAATTTTTGGAGCAGTTGGATACGACCGGGCTTTTCTCTCTCGTAGAGTTCATGGGCTACAGAGGAGGGATCACCTCCTGCTTCACATAGTTTTCTACAGATCTCAAAGACAGCGGCATTGGTTCCTGCATAACAAAACTGGCCAGTATCGGTGCAAATGCCCAAGTAAAGGGCTTCAGCGGTCGTCTTATCAATTTCGAAACCTGAATCGAAGAAAAATTTCGCCAGGATTTCACCTGTGGCTGAAGCATCCGATAAGACAAAATTATGCTCTGCAAAGTGAGTGTTTGACACATGATGGTCGACATTAAGGAAAACTTTTGGAAATTTCCCCCTCAAGTCTTCTCCGACGCGAGCATGGTCGGCGCAATCAACAGTGATCACCCTATAATCTCCATCCTTTACTTCACTTGGATTATACAAAGGAGTATCACCCACAAACTTTTGTAATGTTCGCGGAACTGGATCCTGATTCACTGCCATTGCATTGATTCCTAATTTGAGCAGGGCACGAGTCATAGCAACCTGCGATCCGATACAATCACCATCAGGTCGGCAATGTCCCAGCACAAGTACGGAAGAACCATGCAATTGCCCAAGTAAAGTGGCAAAGGCAGATGATTCAGAAAGGAAAGTTGTCATAATCAAAAATTTTAATCTGCGAAATGATATTACAACTTATCAGAAGCCGCTTCAAAGGAAAAGCTTCGAACTTAAAAGTCTTTTGTAGGAATCAAAAAACCATCTCCGTCAACCCCGGCGGAAGGAATTTTTTCTTCTGATCTTACACCTTTAATAAAATAATCATCTCCCTGCTGACGAAAACCAAAACCAACAAGTATACGCCCCCATGTTTTTTCTTTATATAAAATTTGATCGATATCTGATTGATCCAACAAAGTAGGCTCCGTGCTTAACGCGTTAATAGAAATGAGGCCATTCTTTTCGGTGGCTAACCCTGAAAGCTTGAGCACCGGCTTTGTGAAAGTTGAATCGTTAGACTTTAAAAGGTAAGTGGTACCACGTTTCTCGATGGTTCTGCCCCATAAAAGCCCCGCCCAGGGTAACCATTGCTTTATCCACTGATCGCTATCTTCTTCTACAATAATATTTTCGTAATCCCAATAATGGGTTTCCTGCATTCTCATCCAATTAGAAAGATGGCGCTCGGCTTTTATGGATTCCCCTGAAATAACATCCCTGACCTCTTCGACCCAACCGAGTAGATTCCTTGGCACAGGCTGGCCATTTCCATTAACCATTTTCAGAAATTCGGAACGGGTAATTTCAACCTCGTCATCCAGCCAAAAAACGCCCTTGCTTGGTTCAAAGATCTGCCCTTTCAGAAAATTCTGTATTTTGAGTTTTATCATCACACGGTCTGCAAATGACTGCCTGCCCAGCTCCATAACCGCATTCCGGCAATTATTCTGATCAATTTCTTTAAAATTTAAAGGCATGCCAACTCTGACGGTCACACGGTAAGGAAGAGATAAGGGAATCTTTTTAAAAAACCGTCCTTTATTCATGCTAAAGATCGATCCCCAAACTCCATCCAAATGAACAGGCAGGACAGGAACGCCAGCCCGTTTCCCTAAAACAATTGGACCACGCATGAAAGGAAGAACCATACCTATTCTCGAAATTCCTCCCTCGGCGAAAATGCACAATGGCGTTCCAGTTTCGAGCCGCCTCACAGATTCGCGGATGCTTTGCAAGGATTTCTCAGGAGAAACAGTTAGGGTTTCAGTAAGGCGAAATACAAATCGCATGATGCGAGATTTAGCCAGGCCCGAATAGGCAAGATACCTGATCTTTCGCGAAAATGCAGCTCCAATGAAAACAGGATCGGCATAAGAAAGATGGTTACTTACCAAGAGACAGCCACCACTCTTAGGGAAGTGCTCCATCCCTACAATTCGAATTCTATAGAAAACTCGTAGAAAAAGGTGAAACCAAGCACGAAAAAAATCTTCTAGTAAATACCAAAGTGTAACTAAACCAATGGGAATGGCGGGAATTAAGATAACCAGTAATTCCTGCTTTGCGCTCAGTCCCAATACATTGGAAAGGAATGCATGGAATAGAATCAGCAGGATGCCTACAAGTTGGGTGAGTAAATTCGAGGCAGCCAATACTCTTCCCCTTTCTTTTTCATTTGCATTATCTTGTAGAAATCCATTGAGGGGAACAAAGAAAAGAGCTCCAAAAAATCCAAGACTCAGGCACAAGCCATCAAAGAACACAGAAAGAGGTTGGCTTAAACAAAAACCCACAAATACCAGCGGCATGCCCACTCCACCAATCGCAGTCAATCCAATTTCAATCCGTCCTCGGTTCAAATAGGCGGTAAATAAGCTTCCCAGCATAATACCGATGCCCAACAAAAGAAACCAGTAGCCATAAAGCGAACCAAGACCCACTTTGCCAAGCACCACTTCTCCAGAAAGCTTGACCAAGACCAAGTAGAAAAAACCGCCCACCCCCCAAAACCAAGCATCTCCCAATGCCGCATAGCGCAATTCTCGATGCTTAAACAAATAAATCAAATCATGAAAATGACTCACCATCACAGCAGGATTAAATGATTTAGTTCCCACCACCTCAGTTTCCGGAATTGGCCAGGAAACAATCCATGAAAAAAGGGCAAGCACAGAAATGAAGACGCAAACTAGAAAAGCGGCATCCCACCCCCCTTTGTGCTCCACAAGTTGATCAAAAGTAAAGGCCCCGGCAAACGCTCCTCCCAAGATGCCCACCATCGCCAGCATTTCCATAAATCCGACCGCTTTCCCCAATCTTTGGGTTCCGACAAGCTCCTTGAGTATTCCTTTTTTAGCTGGGGAAAAGAAAGCGGACTGAACTGAGAGAATAAAAAAACCAGCCAAGGAAAACTCCAAGCTTTTTAGGTATAAAGCAAATCCAAGTACGCCCAAACCAAGTAATTGTCCAAATAAGGCATAGGTAATAACTGTTTTTTTGGAAAAGCGATCCGCAATCCATCCCGCAACCGGGGCAAACACAACAAAAGGTAAGATGAGCAGGATTGAGACTTGTTGATTGACCGAGTCCATGGTTGCTTTTCCAAATTGCACGGCTGCCATGGCCGGAAGCATCGCCTTCATTGCATTATCATTAAAAGCACCAACCGTTTGGGAGACCATTAACGGCCAAACCACTTTAAAAGACCTTTCTGCCGGATCCTTCATTTTTGCATACAGTATACCCCTCGCTCCATAAAATCCATTTCACACTCGATTTTCCAATTGCCAAGGGAAATCGAATTATGCTCAAGCTAAGGTATGTTAAAAAATATATTCCCCTTCATACTGGTTCTTTTATCCGCCAGCAGTGCTCTTTCGGCTAAACCTTTGAATGTTCTATTCATCTTCACAGATGATCATGCCTACCAAGCCATTTCCGCTTACGGGTCCAATCGTAATAAAACTCCGAACATAGATCGTATCGCCAAGGATGGCATGCTTTTCAACCGTGCCTTTGTCACCAATTCAATTTGTGCTCCCAGTCGGGCCGTTATTCTCACCGGAAAACACAGCCACCTAAATGGACAGTTGACCAACGGGCAAAGATTTGACGGCGAGCAACAAACATTTCCTAAACTTTTGCAAAAGAAGGGCTATCAAACCGCCATGATTGGAAAATGGCACCTCAAAAGCGATCCGACTGGCTTTGATTTCTGGCAAGTGTTGCAAGGACAAGGTCCCTATTACAATCCTCCTATGAACACAGCGCAAGGAGTCAAAAAGATTACCGGGTACACCACCGATGTAATCACTGATATCACTCTCGACTGGCTTAAAAATGATCGGGATAAGAACAAACCCTTCTTGGTCATGAGCCAGCACAAGGCACCCCACCGAAATTGGCAACCAGGCCCCAAGTATCTGACCAAATATGATGATATCGATATTCCTGAGCCTGAAACCCTCAGGGATAACTACAAAAACCGACTCGAACCCGCGTCCACTCAGGCAATGACAATTGATCGGCATCTTTCCGTCAGTGATTTAAAAATCAAGGCTCCCGGCAACCTGACCCCTAAGCAGAGAGCCATGTGGGATGCAGCCTATGGTCCGAAGAACGAGGCATTTAAAGAAGCAAACCTAGAAGGAGATGCCTTATTTAAATGGAAATACCAGAGGTATGTAAAAGATTATCTCCGTTGCATCGATTCCGTAGATGAAAATATCGGCCGCTTACTCGACTATCTTGATGAAAGTGGTCTCGCGGAGAATACCGTTGTCATCTACTCTTCCGATCAAGGTTGGTATCTTGGGGAGCATGGATGGTATGATAAACGTTGGATGTATGAAGAATCTTTCCGCACCCCTCTGATCGTTCGTTGGCCAGGAGTAACCAAGCCAGGTTCCCAAAATACAGATCTTGTGCAAAACCTTGATTACGCTCAGACATTCCTGGACATTTGCGGAGTCAAATCTCCCAAGGATATGCAGGGTGCCTCAATGGTTCCCCTCCTCAAAGGGAAACAAGCAAAGAATTGGCGCAAGTCCCTATACTATCAATATTATGAGTTCCCCGGAGCTCATTCCGTCCGTCGGCATTACGGGGTAAGAACGGACCGGTACAAACTCATTTACTTCTACATGCTCGACGGATGGGAACTTTACGATCTGGATAAGGATCCCAACGAATTAAATTCCCTTTACGGAAAGCCCGGATATGAAAAGCTAACCGCTGAGCTCAAGAGTGAACTTACCAGGCTTCGTAAACAATATAAAGTGCCTGAAGACACCCGCCCTCTTACACGGGCCCCCCGAACGCCAAAAAAAAAGAAAAAAAGCTGACCCGATTCAACTAACCCGGTCAATCGCTGAGGCAAGATCGAAATCCTTGGCGGTCACTTTTCCACCTGCATCATGGGTGCTAAGAGAAAGGGCAACCTGATTGTAACAGGAATAAACTTCCGGATGGTGATCTCTTTCCTCTGCCTCATAGGATATCTTTATGATAAAGGACATTGCTTCACGGAAATTAGCGAATTGAAAACTTTTTTTCAGACGGTCATCACCCCAGCTCCATGCTTTCAACTCAGCTAATTTCTCAGTAATTTCTTTGCGAGATAAGGGATTTGCCATGGACTAGGTAAGTAATGGATGCTTTCCTCGTTGTCAATTCGCCCTGAACCCGTTGAGATAGGATATTGTGTCTGAAGAACTTTTCACAAACGAAGAAAAAAAGAAATTACCTGCTCATGTTGCCATTATCATGGACGGGAACGGTCGGTGGGCGCGTTCTAGAAAAAGGCCCCGTTTATTCGGACACCGCAACGGGGTTGAAAATGTTCGCAGTGTGGTCAATGCAGCAAGGGAAATCGGAGTTCCCTACATCACCCTCTACGCATTTAGTGCTGAAAATCAAAACCGGCCCGAAGATGAGAAATCCGGGCTCATGAAGCTACTCGAGGAATTTCTCAAGCGTGAACTCAAAGCAATGCTAAGGGACGGAATCCGATTACGGGCAATTGGCAATCTAAACGGACTCCCTGAATTTGCGAAACGCATTGTGGAGGAGACCATCGAGCAAACCAAGCACAACAAAGACTGGAATCTCACCCTCGCTCTTAATTATGGCAGTCGACAGGAGGTATTGAATGCGGTCCATTCTTTTTCCAATGCGGCAGAGAAAAACTCCGTAAAACCAGAATGGTCTGACTTTGCACAACATTTGCAAACTCATGACCTGCCGGATCCCGATCTGATCATCCGAACATCAGGTGAGTTTAGGCTCAGCAATTTCTTGCTCCTGCAAGCTGCCTATGCAGAAATTTTTGTATCCCCGCTTCACTGGCCAGACTTTGACCAATCTGCTTTTGTTGAAGCTTTGAAAAATTACATTTCGAGGGAACGCCGTTTTGGGAAGACCAGCGAACAAATTTTAACGCTTCAATCTAACTAATTCTCTTACCTGCCCATTCGCTGATGATTTTACGAACCTTTTCCTCTCTATTTCTATGGGCATCCATTGCTGGAATTGTATACGGCATGGACGAAATCGGGGCAATGTGGGTGCTAAACCTATGCGCCACCCTCACCCTTTTTGAAATTTACACCATCTTGGGACGATTGGGATTTGCAGCCAACCGCCTTTCTGGACTGCTCACGGGAGCCTGTATGATTCCAATTTCCTACTATTTCCCGGAGTATGGGATTGATGTTCTTGCTGTAGGTGCTCTGTTTACATCCTCGGCCTGTGTACTATTCCCTCAGGATCAAAGGGGTATGTATATCAAAAGGCTGATGCCCACATTCTTTGGCCTTCTTTATGTCCCCTTCCTGCTTCACTACTTCGTTCGCATATTGGAAACCGATCCAACGAGCACAAAAGCGGTGAGCATTAGCTTTGGTCTTTTCTTCTGTCTTTGGATCGTGATTGTTGCAAAGTTTAGCGACATGGGGGCACTTCTTGTTGGTAAAGCGATAGGTCGGACTAAAATGGCACCATCTATCAGCCCGGGCAAAACTATTGAGGGCTTACTCGGAGGCTTCTTAGCATCCGCTGGAGTGGGAGCCCTCATACCCTGGCTTATTACAGAATACTCCCCTACTTTCACCGACCTATCCGTCTGCTCTTTCACTCCCCTCGAAGGTGGACTTTGGGGACTGCTGATTGCTCTCGCTGCAGTGATTGGTGATTTAATTGCATCCGTTCTTAAAAGACTGGCTGGGGTTAAAGACTCTGGGGGAAGCATTCCTGGTATAGGGGGGCTCCTAGACCTTACTGACAGCCTCATTCTAGCCGCCCCCACAGGCTACTTTATCTTACAGATCATCAAATCGTGACCGAACCGAAAAAGATCGTTCTTTTAGGGGCGACTGGTTCAATAGGAACGAGCACCCTGCAAGTTCTTCGCAAACATCCTGACCGCTTGCAGTTGATCGGAATTTCTGCGAATTCGAATAGTCAAAAACTCACTGAAATTGTTCGTGAATTTAGAGTACCATATGCTTATTTGCCTGAATCTGCAGGATTTGTCGAAGGTATCCCCGCAGAGACAACTTTGGATCGGTCTAGGGATGGTCTTGTCCATCTGGCTTCACTGGCTGAGGCCGACTTGGTGGTCGTCGCCATTGTCGGATCAAGTGGACTGAGCCCCACTCTTGCCGCACTCGAAGCAGGAAAAGACATTGTGTTGGCAAATAAGGAATCCCTTGTTTTAGGTGGGGATCTCGTTATGAAAACGGCCCAGAGCAACCAGGCTCGCGTACTCCCTGCTGACAGTGAGCACAACGCGATCTTCCAATGTATACAGGGGGAAGACAAAAGGGATCTTGATTCGATTATTCTGACCGCTTCGGGGGGGGCGTTTCGGGATACACCCGTCGAACAACTAAAGGATGTAACCGTAAAACAGGCCTTAAATCACCCAAACTGGTCAATGGGTAATAAAGTAACCATTGATTCCGCCACCATGGCCAACAAAGGACTTGAACTGATCGAAGCCCGTTGGCTCTTCGATCTTCCACCCTCCAAACTGGAAGTCGTCATCCATCCCACCAGTGTTGTCCATGCCATGGTTCGTTTTGTGGATGGATGTTGCTTAGCCCAGCTTAGTCCACCATCGATGACCTTTGCCCTTCAGCACGCCCTACTTTATCCGGAACGGGCCCCGGGGGTGCATCCATCCCTTGATTTCTCGAAACCACTTGACTTACATTTCAGTCCACCCTCCCTGGAAAGATTTCCCTGTCTCAGACTCGCCCAAGAATCTCTTACTCAAGGAGGGTCCGCTCCTCTGGTTTTCAATGCGGCAAATGAACTGGCGGTGGATGCCTTTCTTTTGAATCGTATTGGCTTTCTGGAAATCTCTGACATTATATATCAAACCCTTTCTCAATTCGACCACCAACCCAAGAATGACCTTAGCACCTTACTTTCTCTTGACTCCGAAGCCCGGCGCATTGCGTCGGTATTAATCGGACCTTCCACATGAGCGATCTTCTCTCTGATTTTGCATTCATCTTCGTGGCCCTATTTGCTCTTGGCTTTACGATTTTCATTCATGAGCTGGGGCACTTTTTAGCAGCCCGTAAACGGGGTTTGGTAATCCTGCGTTTTTCGATTGGTTTTGGTCCAAAACTCTTTGGCTGGACCCGAAATGGGGTGGAGTATCGTCTCTCAGCCATACCCTTTGGTGGTTATGTTGCCCTTCCCCAATTGGCAGACATGGGGCGCACCGAAGGGCGGGCGGAAGTTGAAAACCAAAGACTTCAAGAAGAAGGCAAGAAAAACTTTAAATGGAAAGATGTGGACGAAGAGGAGGAAGGCGAGGATAGCGAGAACGCAAAGCCCAAGTCTTTACCCAAGATTACATACACTGATAAAATGCTTGTTTCAGTAATGGGGGCTGTTTTTAACATGCTTTTGGCCTTTACCCTATCCTGCGTGCTCTATTTTTTCGGTTACGATGTTTCCGATGCCCAGTTAACCACCAAGGTAGGTTATGTCGCTGATACGGTGGAGCGATGGAATCCACTCGTTAGTGAAGGGGAAGAGGTTTCAGGACCTGCCAAGAAAGCAGGTCTTTTGCCCGGGGATGAAATCATCCGCGTGGATGGAGCCCCTGTTGAAAATTTCATGGATATCCAAAACCGGATCGTCACCGGGAAGGAACAGACCGCCCAAGGAAGCCGCCTTGTCTACCTCACCATTATCCGAAACGGAAAAGAACAGGAGCTAGAAATTTATCCTGAAGTCTTTGGACCCGAAGAAATGCGCATCATCGGAATTGGTCCTAAAGAAACTTTTTTTATCGGTCAATTATCTCCAGATATGCCTGCCGAGCAGATGGGATTGGAAGTGGGAGATCAACCGATTGCCATCGATGGTAAAACCATTCATTCCTTTTATCAGGTGGTTGATTATCTAAGTACAACGGAAAATAATCAATCCATCGCTTTTACCGTGCGTAAAGGAGGTGAAAAAGGACCTGAAAAAACCTACGATCTAATCCCGGTCGAAAAGGAACTCGCAAATGGAACCGCATTGATAACCCGCAAGCTGATTGGTTTTACTCCAGAATTCAAA
>MDTB01055057.1_pt1 | contig 18580 bp, 22 predicted proteins | sample 811161 | NCBI WGS metagenome assembly MDTB01 (sample SAMN05326650, study PRJNA326480) | marine metagenome | isolation source: seawater | place: Mediterranean Sea | collected 2009
ACACCTATGTTTTTAATTTTCATTAAAAAATCAGAGGCTAAAATTTTTGTTTGTTCTTTCCAACCTCTTAATGCAATAAATCCATTACGAACATCAAGAGCGACTGCGATTTTATTTTTAAATTTACTACAAATATTCTCTAACAATTTCGTATCCTCGACAGCTATAGTGCCTAGAACTACTCTATCAACGCCAATATCAATTAATTTTTTTATATGATCGATTGATCTAATTCCGCCACCAATTTGAATCCTTATTTTTGTTAATTTACATATCTCTTCAATTAACTCACCGTTTACTGGTTCTCCTTTCAGAGCACCGTCTAAATCAACTATATGGAGATCTTGAAATCCGGAGTCTGAAAATTCCTTTGCTTGGTCTATAGGAGATTTTTTATATTCGGTAGATTTATCGAAATCTCCCTTTAAAAGCCTGACACATTTTCCCCCTTTAATGTCTATAGCAGGAAATATCTTCATTACTTCTTTTAAAGTTTTCCTTTTGTTGAAGGAAGAATATTTTTAATTCTTTTATCTATTTCAAGAGCTTCTCTAAGTGATCGTGCTAAAGCTTTAAAACAAGATTCAATTTTGTGATGACTATTATCTCCGTATATATTTTCAACATGCAACGTTATTCCCGCAGCCTGGGAAAAAGCCTGAAACCATTCTTTGAAAAGTTCTGTATCCATCTCACCAAGTTTTTCAACTTTAAGATCTACTTTCCAAATTAAGTATGGTCTATTTGATATGTCCATTGAAACTCTTGTTAAAGTTTCATCCATGGGAATAATTGCACTTGCATAACGCCTAATCCCTTTTAGATTTCCGGCAGCTTTTTTTATAGCCTCTCCAATAGCAATACCGCTATCCTCTGTTGTATGATGTAGATCAATATGAGTATCTCCTTTTGCTGCAACTTTGATATCAATTAAAGAGTGTTTAGAAAGCTGCTCCAGCATGTGATCTAAAAAACCTATTTTGGTCTTAATTTGGTATTTGCCTCTTCCATCCAAATTTACTTCAACAGATATATTTGTTTCTTTTGTTTTTCTTGTAATTTTGGCTTTTCTACTCATAAATTTTGAGTTTCACATTAAGCTATATAGCTAAATTAGGATTTTAGCAATAAATGCCGCAGAAAACCTTGAAGATTCAAAATAAATCTCCACATAACTTAATATGAATACAAATCAGAATTGGCATGGAACAACAATTGTCCTTATTAGAAAAGGAGATCAAACTATAGTTGCTGGTGACGGGCAGGTGAGTTTAGGAAACACTGTTCTAAAAAGCAAAGCAAAGAAAGTAAGAAAAATTGAGAAAAGAAATGTAATTGCAGGTTTTGCAGGTTCGACTGCTGATGCCCTGACTTTATTTGAAAGATTAGAAGCTAAACTAGAAAAACATGCGGGAAATTTAACAAGAGCTGCGGTAGAATTGGCAAAAGATTGGCGGACAGATAAATATTTAAGGAGATTAGAAGCATTAATGGCTGTAGCGGACAAAGAAAAAAGTTTTATTATATCTGGTACAGGAGACGTATTAGAACCAGAAGATGGTATAATTGGTATTGGATCCGGTGGGAATTACGCGCTCGCTGCTGCAAAAGTTCTGATGGAAACTAATATGTCTGCAGAAGAGATAGCAAAGAAAGCCTTAAAAGTTGCTTCAGAAATTTGCGTATTTACAAATAACAACATCACATCAGAGAAAGTTTAACCATGGTTCAGAAAGTTTCAAATCTTAAAATTGTAAAAGATACTGAAAAGAAAAGTGGCTCCAAAGTAAGTGCACTATCACCAAGAGAAATAGTATCTGAGTTAGATAGATATGTTATCGGCCAGAATCAGGCCAAGAGAGCTGTTGCTGTAGCTTTAAGAAATAGATGGAGAAGACAAGCTCTTTCTGATGAAATGAAAGATGAGGTTTTGCCAAAAAATATTCTAATGATTGGACCCACTGGTGTAGGTAAAACAGAGATTTCAAGAAGATTGTCTAAACTTGCCCAAGCTCCATTTATAAAGGTTGAGGCAACTAGATTTACCGAAGTCGGATATGTTGGGAGAGATGTAGAACAGATTATTAGGGATTTGATTGAAATAGCAATTGCAATGGAAAGAGAGAAGAGAAGAAAAGAAGTTCATGCAAAGGCTCAACAAGCAGCTGAGGAAAAAGTTTTAGATGCACTTGTCGGCAAAAAAGCAAGCTTGGCAACAAGAGAAAGTTTTAGAAAAAGACTACGTTCGGGTGACTTAGACAAAAATGAGATTGAAATTGAAGTGAATGAAACAAAATCAGGAATGCCAAGTTTCGAAATACCAGGTATGCCAGGTGCTAATATTGGCATGGTTAATCTTGGGGATATGCTTGGAAAATCCATGGGGCCGAAGGGCAAGAAAAAGAAAATGACAGTGAAGGAGTCACATGAAATTTTAATTGCTCAAGAGTCAGATAAAATGATAGAGGAAGATAAAATAATAAAAGAGGCAAAAGATTCGACAGAAAATAATGGAATAGTTTTTTTAGATGAAATTGACAAAGTATCTGCTAGAACAGATAGAGCAGGTGGTGATGTATCTAGAGAAGGTGTACAAAGAGACTTGCTTCCCTTGATAGAAGGAACAACAGTAAACACCAAGTATGGTCCTGTTAAAACAGATCATGTTTTATTTATTGCATCAGGTGCCTTTCAATTAGCAAAACCCTCGGACTTGCTACCAGAACTACAAGGTCGTTTACCAATTAGAGTAGAATTAAAAGCACTGACCGAAGAAGACTTTAAAAGAATTCTGAAAGAGCCTGATAATAGCTTAATTAAGCAATACAAGGCATTACTTAAAACAGAAGATGTAGAATTAGATTTTTCTGATGATGGAATTGATATGTTAGCAAAATTATCGACAGAAATAAATTCAACTGTAGAAAATATAGGTGCAAGAAGACTTCACACTATTATAGAAAAAGTTTTAGATGAAATTAGTTTTACTGCATCTGACAAGGCTGGACGGAAAATAAAGATTGACAAAGATTATGTTAGTAAAAATCTGGGTGATCTAGTAAAAGACACTGATTTGTCAAAATTTATTCTTTAATTGAATAATTATAGAACCACTACCTCCTTGCTCTTTAGGCGCATATTTTATTTTTTTAATTTTTGAATTTAATTCTGTATTGTTTTTAATAAAATCAGGTATTGTATTTTGTAATTTATTATATTCTTTCGAAACATAAACATCATCTTGTTTATTTGAATGAATACCTTTTCCTGTAATAATAACTAGCTCCTCTATTCCTTTTTCTACAGATTTAATAATTAATTCTTCTATTTTTTTATTTGCATCTTCTATCGAATAACCATGAAAATCAAACTTGAACTTGGTAAATTTTTTAAAATTATTTTTATTTATATTATCTTTGTCAAAAAGATTTGAAGGGTCATTTAAAAAATTTTCCCAATCTTTTTGGTCAGAATTTTTTTTCAAGTATTTTTGATTTCTGCAAGATACCAGTTTGGACTTGAGCTGGATATTTTTCGTGTAAATTTCCAATGATCAATTACAGTTTTAATTTTGTTTGGATCACCTTCTAATATTTTATTATCTTGGTCTTTTTTTACAGATATAATCTCGCTTACAAATTTCACCGTAAAAAATAGAGCCTCTGCTGTTTTATCAAATTTTTCAATTGCTGATGATTTGATTCCGATGAAAGTTAATTCTGATTTAATTTTTTTTGCATTTCTGTCCTCAATAGCAGATGAAAAGTTTGCTTGCATTTTTTCTGTTAATAAATTTTTTAAACTGCTTTTATCGCCTTTTGAAAATGAAGTTAGTATATTTTCATAAGCTATTTCGGCTCCTTTAAGGAACTTTTTTTTGTCATTTGCGTCAAATTCTGTAGCAGATTTTTTTACGTTTTCATCTGGGCTCTTAAATTTACCAAACTTCTTATCTACAAAGTTGGTATAAACTTTGTTTTCATGCCCGGTTTTTCTTCCTAATATACTTCTTAGTCGCAAAACTATAAATCCAGCAATCATTGCTAAAAGTATGATGTCTAAATATCCAAAATTATTACTCATTAATTGATAAATATACATTAATAATATAATTTGGAAACTGTCAAATGAACACGGTTTTGCTATTTTTGGTCGCCCTACCAGCATTAGAAATATTTTTAATGATAAAAGTTGGCGAAAACATAGGGGCTCTTAACACTGTACTTGCGATATTCTTAACTGCAATTATCGGTGTATACTTTGCAAGAATAGAGGGTCTAAACACACTAAGATCTGGTATTTATAATCTATATAAAGACAAATTGCCAATTTTCGAAATGATATCTGGAGCATCAATAGCCTTTGCTGCTTTGCTTCTGATGATACCAGGTTTTGTAACAGATTTTTTTGGTTTTTTATTGCTTATTCCAATTACGAGAAAAAAAATAATAAATTTATTTTTCAAACAAAAAAAAACCAATATAAAGAAAAAAGAGAATTATATTGACGGAGAAATTATAGAAAAAGATAAAGATGAGTTATAAAATTATAACTAAATATATTAGAGATATATCTTTTGAAATAGTTGACTCAAAAACTTATTTTCTTATTGAAAAGGATATAAAATATTACAGATTTATTTGTGACATAAACAGCATTAAAATTAAAGAAAATGTTCTACAAGTTAATGTAAATCTGAGGTTAGAGCCAAAAGAAAAAAATTTTAAAAAGAATATTCATGTGTCCGTCGAACTTGCCTCGATAGTACAAATTGAGGGAAAATTTCCTAAAGATGAGTTGGAAAAGATTATACTTATAAAAGTTCCAACAGAGATTTACCCTGAGATTAGAAATATAATTGTTTTTTTATTTGAAAAGTCTGGTTTTAAAAAAATTAATATAGATGAAAATATTGACTTTTTAAAACTTTACGAAAGTAGAAAAAATCAAAAGTAGTTTTTTTTGATCTCGGACTTTAAAAATTGTTTATGCTTTCCTAATTCTTCTTGAGAGATATTTACTATTTTTTTACAGTAGTCTGTAGATCCGGCATTTGTATTCGAGGTATTTACTTCGTTGGGGTCTTGAAAAACAAGAGTTGGTTCCTTTTCACCTATAAGATTTATGTAAACTTTTCTAAGTAACTCACAGTCTAGTAATGCATTATGTTTTACTCTTTTGGATAAATCTATTTGAAATTTTTTACATAAATTATCAAGGGAGTTCGAAGATCCGGGATATTTTGATCTAGCTATCTCAAGAGTATCAATCACATTTTGCTTGGGATCGATAAGTTGCTTATTAATTTTTTTTAATTCATTATTAATAAATCCAATATCAAATGATGCATTATGAATAATTAACTTTTTATCTGATATAAAATCCAAAAACTCATTTGCGATGTCTTTAAACTTTGGTTCTTTTTTTAATTTTTCATTATCATATCCATGGATTTTTAGTGCCTCTTTTGAAACTTCTCTTTCCGGATTGATTAGTTTATAAAAAATTTTTTTTGTTGGAACAAGGTTCTTTGTTTCAACGCAAGCGATTTCAACAATTCTATGATTATCTTTTACTGATAATCCTGTGGTTTCTGTATCTAAAATTATTTCATTCATAACTTATTAAGAACGAGTTTAACATTTTTTTTTAACCTTTTTAATGAATTATTATTGTTAATAACATGATCGGAAAATTTGATTTTTTTTGCAGGTTTATCTTGTCTTCTGTCTAGAATATTAAATAATTTAATACTTTTACCTCTCCTTAAGAATCTCTTTTTTCTAATATTTCTTTTAGAATTTACAAATATTATTTTGTGGAATTTATTCATAAGCTTACTTTCTATCAATAACGGAATTTCAAATATTAAAAATAAATTTTTCTTATTTTTTTTTATAAAAAAATTTAATTCCTTCCGTACCATAGGATGAATTATCTTTTCTGCTATTTTTAGTTTTTGGGGATTTATGCTAATAATATTTTTTATATCTTTTTTATTTTTTGCTCCTATTGCTTTATACAATTTCTTTATAAAAAATTTCTTTTTGTAAATTTCTCTAACTTTATAATCGGCATCAAAAATGGGATATTTCTTACCTGATATCATTTTTGCTACAGTAGACTTTCCTGATGCAATAGATCCTGTAATTCCAATTTTAATCATTTTCTAATAACTTAAGTACCTTTTCATCAATATTTGGTTTTATATTATGCCAAATTTGAAAAGCTAGTTGTGCTTGGTAAACAAACATATATTTACCATTCTCAATTTTATTACCAGACTTTTCGCCCTGAGTCAGAAATTTCGTTTTTGAGGGATTATAAATTACATCATAAAAAAATTTATTTCTGCCAATATTCCTATAGTCAATTTTTATCTGATCATCTTCTTTTAAACCTAAGCTCGTGGCATTAATTATTATATCAAAATTTGTTTTATCTCCCCAATCAATTACATTTAGGTCTTTGTATTTCTTTTTGAGGGTTTCTGCTTTTTCTCTTGTCCTGTTGGCCAAAATAATTTCTGAAATACCATTTTTTTTAAGCGCGGAGATAATTGAAGGTACAACACCGCCGGCACCCAAAATGAAAGCTTTTTTTCCTTTAACACTGTAATTAATTCTTTTTAACGCAAGTTCAAATCCAATACTGTCTGTATTGTCTCCTATAATTTTATTTTCCTTTTTGTATATTGTGTTAACCGAATCTGTTTCTGCAGCGATATTTGTAAGTTCATTTAAAAAAGGTATAACCGTTTTTTTAAAAGGAACCGTAACGTTGATGCCAGAAATATTGTTATTTTTAAGTTCATCTATTATTTCGTTAACTTCCGATACATTAATTAATTTTTTTATCATAAAAAGCGTCAATTTTATTCTGCTTAAACCAATGGTTATGTAATTTGGGTGATAGTGAATGCTCTATCGGATTTCCTATTACTAAGTATTTTTTCATTTTTTTTCTTTTCTGCTTAATCTATCGATAAAAAATAGCGCGAAAGCAGTTAATAAAGCAAATAACTCGAATGCATGTCCAGAGTTACCAAGTATTTTTTGGACTAAATAAAAAATAATACAAACTACGAACCAAATTAAAATTATCATTTCAAATTTTTTAAATACTCCTTGATTTGTTTTACTGGCAAACCCATTATAGAATCTTCATTTCCTTTTATTTCTGAAAACAAGGATCGTCCGTTTGCTTCAATTTGATAAACACCATAAGAATATAACTCCTTATCTTTTATCTTAGATAAATAAGATTGAATTTCATCTAAACTAAGGCACTTCATTGTTAAAATAGATGAATCTGTAAAATTCCAAATCATAGAACCATTTTTGGAGATACAAACAGAACTTATTAATTGATGTTGTTTCCCATTTAATTTTTTAAGTATATCCATTGCTTCATCTCTGTCATTTGGCTTTGAAATAAGCTCACCATTTAAGTCTATAACGCTATCAGCACCAAGTACTATTTCGTCTGGTTTTTTTGAACTTACTTTATTTGCCTTAAGCTCCGCCAAGTTCTTAGATATTAACATTGGGTTAGCGCCCTCAGATAATAATGATTTTTTAATCTCGTCTTCGTTTACATTAGATACACATACTTCGCTTTCAATATTGTGCTGATCTAAAATATTTTTTCTCACACCGCTCTTTGATGCTAAAATAATTCTCATTTATTTTTCTTTATTTCAAATATTTTTATTATTGACGCAGCCGTTTCCTCAACTGATCTACGAGTTACATCAATTGTCGGCCAGCTATTTTTTTTAAATAATTTTCTCGAATTTTCAACTTCAATTTTAATTTGCTCTACATCTGTATAAGATTTTAAATCGATAGACTGATTAATGTTTGCCCTGATCTTTCTAATTTCTGATAATCTTTCCGGGTCAGCAAACAATCCTATTACACATAAACCTTCATTTCCTTTTTCAAGAATTTGAGGAATTTTTTGTTTAGGTACAAGCGGTATGTTTAGTGTCTTATAACCCCTATTAGCCAAATAGACTGATGTTGGAGTTTTGCTTGTTCTACTGACCCCTATTAAAATTATATCTGCTACTTCAATATCTTCGTTTTTCTTTCCGTCATCATGGGACATTGTAAATTGTATTGCTTCTATCCTTTTATAATAAACTTCGTCCAATACGTGCTGAGCACTAGGTTTGTGAATGGCTTTTTGATTGAGAAGTTTTGAAAAACTTAAAATTAAATTTCCTAAAACCCCAAAACAAGGTATGTTGTATTTCAAGCTTTCTCCGGCTAAATATTTTGTCAGTTTCGTATCAACGATGGTATATAAAATTATAGAATTTTGTTTATCTTTACACTCATTAATAATTTTGTTTATTTGTTGTTCTGTTCTTGTAAAAGCAAATTCCTTTTTATCATAATCGAAATTTGCAAATTGAGACTGTAATGCTAAAAATATTCTGTCCAAGGTTTCACCTGTAGAGTCAGATATTAAAAATATTTGATATTTCATTGTCATTAAAATTGTGAATTACTCTATAATAACTATCAAATTTTAACAAAAGTTCATAAACTTTGTTTTTTGTCCACTTGAAGTTAACAAACTACAAACAAGTTATTATATGTTTATAGTTTTATAATTAATAATTAACACTGTGAACAACGAAATAAAACATAGGTTTATATATAAAAAACATGCTTTTATTATGTATATAAGTTAAGAATTGTACCATTTTCTGAAATTAACATGACCTATTACATCTTTTATAATTTAAAACTATAATATTATTAATGAATAGATTAACTGAATGTATATTAAATAAAAATTCATCCTTTTTGCCTATATGGTTTATGAGACAAGCGGGAAGATATTTACCAGAATTTAGAAAAATCAGAGAAAAAAATCAAAATTTCATTAAACTTTGTCTAAACCCAGATTTGGTAACTGATATAACTTTACAACCTCTAAATAGGTTTAATATTGATGCAGCCATAATATTTTCTGATATTTTAATGGTACCATATGGATTAAATCAAAAAGTAGAGTTTAAAAAAAATTTTGGCCCGAAATTAGGAAATTTAGACGTTGATGCAATCTTAAGTATTAATTCAAGGGAATTTATTAATAAACTTTTACCAGTATACGAAAGTATTAAAAAAGTTAAAAAAAAAATTAATAGACAAAACCTAATAGGATTCGCTGGTGCCCCCTGGACTCTTCTTGTCTATATGATGAATGGAGAATCGCCAAAGAAAAATTTTGATATCAATGTCATTAAAAAAGATATATCAAAAACCGAAAAGATTTTAAAAAAAATTGAGGAATGTATTTGTTTGCATGTAGATAAGCAAATTGAGGCAGGCGCAAATGTTATACAAATATTTGATTCATGGGCAGGATTATTACCAGAAGCGGATATTGAAAATTACTGCTTACGCCCAACATTAAAAATTGTAGAGCACATTAAAAAATCTAAAGTACCTGTTATTTGTTTTCCCAGGGGAATAAAAAATAATTATGAAAATTTCTGTTCAGCAGTTAAACCTGATTGTATAAGCATAGATTACGAGATAGATCCTAAGTGGATAAAAAACAAAGCCAAAGGGATACCAATACAAGGAGGAATGGATCCAAAAATACTTTTGACAGAAGAGGAAAATATAAAAAAAAATGTTGAGAAATTTATTAGAATATTCTCAGACTATCCTTATATTTTTAACTTAGGTCATGGTGTACTACCTCAAACCAAACCAGAAATGATAGAGTATGTTATCAAAATATCGAGAGAGTTAAAAAAATGAAACAAAAAATTTGTATAGTAGGTGACGGCCTTACCGGATTAACAACCGCAATAGTTTTGGGCAAACTCAATATTAAAGTTGAATTAATTGCACCCAATTTCAAAAAAAGAACAAATGATAAAAGAACAACCGCAATATCACAAAGTAATTATAATTTTCTAATTGAGTTTTTGGGAAAAAATATTGAAAAGCTATTCTGGCCTTGTAAAAAAATTGATCTATATCACGAAACCTCAAATATAAATAAAAATTTTATGAGTTTTGAAGACCAAGGAAGAAACTTAATGTATGTTATTGAAAACAAAAAACTTAAGAATTTTTTAAAAAAAGAAATCAACAAAAATAATAATATAAAAATTATCAACAAAAAGATGAAAAGAATAGATGCTAGAACTTCCCAAGTATTTTTTGAAAAGAAAAGACAATTTTATGATTTAATTTTTCTTTGCGTGGGAAAAAAATCAAACATGATTGATAATTTGATTGGAAAAAGATACGTGCAAAATGACACAAAAGAAGTAGCCATCACAACAGTCGTTAAACACAAACAGAAAATACTTAATGCAAGACAATATTTTTTTAAAGAAGGCCCATTAGCTATTCTGCCATTGAGCAATAACTCATTTTCATTAGTTTGGAGCCTTAATAGAAATTTTGATATAAAAAATATTGGTGACTTAATTACAAAAAAATTGAGAACTATTTTAAATAAGAGTAAAAGATTTAATTTTTCTAAAATTCACTCTTTTCCTATCTCGTTAAGATTCAATGTTAATTCAAAGAAAAACAACATATTGGTTTTAGGAGAGGGTTCACATAATATCCATCCAATAGCTGGCCAAGGCTACAATCTAATCTTAAGAGATATTAAAGCTCTGCATAATGAAATCCAAAATTTTTTATCAATTGGTATGCAATTAAAGGAGTCACAGATTTTAAATAATTTTGTAAATACTAGAAAGCCAGAAAATTTTATTTTCGGATTTGGTATTGATCTTATAAATAGATTTTTTAATGAAAATAAAATTCCCGTCTCTTTTAGAAGCGTGATATTAAAAGATATAGATCAATTTAAGTTTCTTAAAAAATTGAGTTTAAATTTATCAAATAGAGGAATTTTTAATTAAAAATACAATTTAAGATGATCATTTGGTTGGCATCATATCCAAAAAGCGGAAATACATGGCTACGAGCTCTACTTTCAACATATTTTTTTGCACAACAAAAAGATAAACTAAATTTTGATATTTTGAAAGAAATACCAAATTTTGTCCAATCAAGATTTTTTTCCAAAATTGTGGACCTGAATAAATTAAAAAACGAGCCTCTTGAAATTTGTAATTATTGGAATGCTGCACAAACTAGAATTAATCTGAGCAATGAAACTAAATTTTTTAAAACTCATAATGCATGCGTTTCTGTAAAAGAAAAATGGTTTACTACCAAAGAAAATAGTATTGGTTATATTTATATAGTTCGTGATCCGAGATCTGTAGTTTGTTCTATGGCTTCTCATTCAAATATTAAAATTGAAAACTCAGTAGAGGATCTATTAAATAAAAACTTTATCGGATATAACGGAGAATATTCTTTAGCAGAGTTGACGTGTTCTTGGAAAATAAATTATTTATCTTGGAAAAAGAAAAAAAACTTTCCAGGTATTATTATTAAATATGAAGATTTCAAAGATAATCCCTATAATGAATTTGAAAAAATACTACTCTTTTTAAAAGATAAAATAAATTTTAAATTTGATAAAGTAAGTGTTCAAAAAACTTTAGACACTTGTAGTTTCACAAACTTGAAAAATCTTGAAAATGACAAAGGGTTTGTTGAAGCTAAAAATGGAAAATTTTTTAGAAAAGGTCTTAAAGATAGTTGGAAAACCGAACTACCTTCGAGTCTCCAAAAAAAAATAGAAAATAATCTTGGAGAAGAAATGAGGGAACTTGGTTACATATAGCTCTTGACCTATTTTAATTTTATATACTATATTAATATATTATAATAATGCGGGAGTAGCTCAGTGGTAGAGCGAAACGTTGCCAACGTTTAGGCCGAGGGTTCAATTCCCTTCTCCCGCTCCATTATGAGACAAATTAGTTACTTAATATTTAATTTTATAGGGCTTAAGATTTAAAATGTCTGATCTACATACAAAAAAATGCATACCGTGTGAAGGCGGTATTCCAGGATTTGATATAACTGAAATTCACAAATATCTTAAAATGGTTGATGGTTGGGAGGTAAAATCTGATGAAGACAAAATTTATTATTTAATAAAGAATTTCAAGTTTAAAAATTTTTTAGAAAGTCAAAATTTTATTAACAAAGTTGGAAATATAGCTGAAAAAGAAGGCCATCATCCAGACATATGGTTTGGATGGGGTTATGCTAAAATAAAAATTTTTACTCATGCTATTAAGGGTTTGCACGAAAGCGATTTTATCCTAGCAGCAAAAGTTGATAAAATAGCTTAATGATAGAAGTGCCTTATATTAGTAAAAATCATTTTAATCTTTGCATTATTAGCTATTGATATAGAATCTTTGTCTCGTATCGAGCCTCCTGGTTGAATTATAATTTTAACTCCAGCCTTAATTAACTTTTTTACACCATCCGAAAAAGGAAAAAAAGCATCTGACGCAGCGATAGAATTCTTAAGTTTTTTTGGTTGAAATTGCTTTGCTTTTTGAACCGCAATTTTACAACTATCAAGCCTACTCGGTTGTCCGGCACCTATTCCTATAGTTGAAAAGTTATTTGTAATTACAATTGAGTTTGATTTTACAAATTTACATATATTAAATGCAAATGCAGCTGCTTCAATTTCTTTTTTTGTTGGTTTAAGTTTTGTAACAAACTTTAGGTCATTTTTTTTAAAAATTACTCTATTTTTATCTTGAATCAAGAAAGAGTTGTCGAATTGCTTTATCTGATATTTTTTCTGGTTACTAAATTTAGAAATATCTATCAATATTAATTTTTTTCTTTTACTTAAAATTTCAACGGCATCCTTGTCAAATTTTTTTGCCAAAATAACCTCAAAAAATATTTTAGACATTTCTTTGGCTATCTTTTTATTTATCTTAAAATTGCATGCCACAACCCCTCCAAATGCACTTATAGGGTCAGAAGAATATGATTCTTGGAATGATCTAATGGGCGAATTATTAATAGATACACCCGAAGGATTTGCATGCTTGATTATTACAGATCCTTTTTTTTTGAATGATGATAAAATTTCTAAACCAGCAAATATATCATTATAGTTATTATAACTTAAATTTTTGCCCATAATTTTTTTCAAGCCTAGCTTATGGTCATAAAGACCACTTGAATATATACTGCTTTTCTGATGAGGATTTTCGCCATACCTCAGATTTGCAATTTTATCTCCAAAGTAGGTTTTTCTATCTGGAAAAATAACATCAAGTTTTTTATAAAACCAATTTGATATTACCGAGTCATAGTAAGCTGTTAATCCAAAGGCTTTACTAGCCATATGCTCTCTAAATTTTAAACTTGTACCACCTTTATTTATATTTAACTCACTAATCAGATTAGGATAATCTTTCTTTTCAGTAATTATAGTTACATCCTTAAAGTTTTTTGCAGCTCCCCTTACTAAAGTTGGTCCTCCTATGTCAACTGTTTCAATAATTTTTTTATAATTTTTAGTTCTTTGTATTGTTTCTTGAAAAGGGTAAAAATTTACAATAACTAAGTCTATATAATCAAAATTTTTTTTATTCATTTCTTTTTTATGTTTCTTATTAGATCTTCTACTAAGAATTCCTGCGTGAATTTTTGGGTGTAAAGTTTTAACTCTACCATCAAGCATTTCATCGAATTTTGTATAATTTGATATTTCCTTAGAATTATAACCAAGTCTTTTTATTTCTTTATAAGTTCCACCTGAACTAATTATTTTGATATTGTACCTAGTTAATACTCTTAAGATTTTTTCAATACCAGACTTGTCAGATAAAGATATTAAAGCATTTTTTATTTTTTGTGACATTAACTTAACTTGCTTTCTTTAACTTCCATTTAATATTAACATCCTCATCTTTTGTATCTCCATATATAACTATGCATTGATTATTTTGAGCTTTGTTACCACCTAAAAAAAGACTTCTCTCAATATTGATATTTTGATTTTCAGATGAAAACATCCAAGCTTTATTTTTGTTAATTTGTAATAGTATACTTTTTCCGCTTATGGTTTTAACTGTATTTATTCCTGGATAAAGATGGAATCTAATTGAAAATCCTACACTTGAACTACCATCTTTTTTAATTAAACGATCATTTCCTTCAATTTCATTATTTTTTTTTAAAAATCTAATTGTTCTTTTGTGTAAATATCCAAACTTATCTAAGTATGCATTATGTGTTGCTGAAATAGTAACGTTATCTTTGTCTTCAGTTCTATCAAAATTAAAAACCTTAAATGTATTACTTATGGTTGACCCATAAGCTTTGTTAATTAGATTATTTTTTTTAAATTTAACAACAGATGTATTGTTAATACATAAAGTTGATTGAGCCGAAGTAAATTTGCTCAAAAGTTGAATTTTTTTAGATATTTTTCTTCCGTAACCACAATTAGTAATTATTTTATCATTATCATTTGAATATTCGAAAGATAGCGGACCCGATTGGTAATCTTTTGACAATTTATGTGTTGGTGGTTCTCCTGAGTCAAAATATAAAGTTGATTTTTTATTTTTTACAATTTGTATTTGTCCAACAGACTTTAAATTCTTTTTTAAGTTGTAATTTAGCTTTTCCAAATATTCTAAAAAATTCTCTATATTTTTTTCTGTAGAACCATTAAATAAAGGTAGTTTTTTAAGTGGGCTATTTAAAGAATTTAGACATACTAAATTTTTATCAATTATTTCATCTAAATACTCAGGTACTATTTCTTGACCGCTTTTAATCCATTCTTTTATAAGAATGAAGTACTGTAAAGACGTAATTAAATTTTCAAAATTTCTATTTTTTGGAAAACCACTTTTATCAAATGAGTTCTCTATCAACTTCTTAAGTTCCTTTAATCCTACTTTGTAATTATTATAATATTCCCTGAATACTAGACCAGATAATGTTATAGCACTAATTGCAGAAATTTTTTTGTTTTCATCAGATATATTTTCTAAATTTTTTTTTATAAAATTTATTTGCCTGATAAGACATTTATAAAATTTTTCATTAAAATCTTTGCGATTATTTTTTAAAATAAGGTCAGCATTAGAAATCCAACTAATTACTCTTGTACAAATTAAGTTGTGGCTCCATATGTCTTTTTTGTAGTTTTGATATTTTATAATCCATTCTTCAATAATTTTCTGAATTATTTCAAAAGCATTTTTTCTATCAATTAAATTCAACCATAAAAAATTATGTACACTTTTTTTTTCCTTATTTTTTAAAAAACTTATGCGAAAATTTTTTACATCTTCATTTGATATTTTAATTAGTAAATCTTTATGATTTAATAACGGCGATAATAAATACGGATTTGGATAAAAGAAAAATCTTGATGGAATTTTTGAATCTAATAATTTGTTGTAAAACGAAGTAGTAAAAAAATACTCCTTAACGGATTTAAATATAATTTTTTTTATTGATAAAAAATAAATATAAATACTTTTAACACTAGTCATTTATTATTTTTCACGAAGTAAATTTATGTTTTTTTTTAAGTCTCCGTTATTTTCTTTAAATATCGTTGACCCTGACACCAGTATATTAGCGCCAGCCTCTTTAACAGTCTTCGAGTTTTCAAAATTTATACCCCCGTCTATTTCTAAATCTATATTATATTTTTCTTTACCTATAATTTTTTTTAATTCAACTAGTTTTGGTAATACTTCTGGCATAAATTTTTGCCCTCCAAATCCTGGTTCTACACTCATTATTAAAACTAAATCTATTTTGTCTAAATGATTTTTTATGATTTCAATTTTACTTTTTGGTTTAAGTGAAACACCAACCTTTTTATTAAATTTTTTTATTAATTTTATTGTTTTTTCGGTGTCATCAGTTGCTTCTGGGTGAAAAGTAATTATATCTGAGCCTGCATTTGCAAACTGTTCAATATATTTATCTACCGGTGAAATCATTAAATGAACATCAAAAATCTTTTTACTAAAAGGTCTTATTTTTTTTATTACATCGGGTCCAATTGTTAAGTTTGGCACAAAGTGTCCGTCCATAACATCAACATGAATATAATCAGCTCCAGCCTTCTCCAAGGCTTCAACCTCTTTGCCAATCTTGCTAAAATCACAAGCTAAAATTGAAGGTGATATCTTAATAGAAGTACTCATATCTAATTTATTTATAGTTTTAAATAATTAGATGTCAAAAAATATTTAATCACCTATTACTGCTACTAATGTCATCTGTTTGTGGAATAATAGTTTTTGGTGGAGAAGTGGACATTTCCATTTTTATAGCCAAAAACCATATTAGCAAAACCCCAAGTATCCAAAATACTATTTGCCATACCCAGATTGATGGCATACCAAAGGACCAACTTTCTACATTAATTGGTTTTCCAAATAATTCGTTTCCCATTATAAGTCCTGGACCCAACGCAAAAAACAACCAAGCAATTAGAATTATCCATGCACTCGGTTTAAGACTTCTTCTAGTTAAAGAATAATTTTTATTATCTTCAATGAAATCATGAAACTTTCTTTTATGATTAGTCTCTTTAGTTTCTTGTGTTATAAAGGATACAATAGAAGCGCCAACTAAGTTAAAAAATATTCCCCACGCAGAAGAATGAATTGTTAGCGGCCATTTATTCCAAGGAATTAAATCACCGAAAATATTTTTACCAATACTTTCAGTAAAAATTACTGCAATAATTCCAATAATAATTCCAAATGCAACACCTTGTTTGGTAAACCAATAGAAGTAACAAATGGCAATTAAAGGAACAAGCATTTGACAAGCCATCGATAAAGCAAAACTACCAAGGTCAAAAATTTTTCCACTAAATATAATTGAACAAGCTAATGAAAAAATAAAAATAAATAATAAAACAATTCTTGAAGTGAAAATCTGTTCCTTGTTATTTAAATTTTTAACAAAAAACCTTTTTAATATGTCTCTTGTAACTATTGCACTTGAACTCAAATATAAAGAGCTTGTTGCTTGAATAGAAGCAATTGCACAAAGTGCTAAAACCCCAAAAAAAACAAAAGAATATTCGCCAACCAAATTAATTAAATTTGGAACTAAACTCAAAGTCTCATTAGGATACATTGTGGGTGGTAAAATATTTGAAACGTTATTACCACTTTCATTTATAACGTTGTTACCCCCAAGTAATATCGACCCAATACCAATTCCTGTTGTAAAAAAAATTAATAAAAAACCAATTAAAAATGCTGAAAACCAGATTTGTTGTGTGCCAAAATATTTAACTTCTTTACTGGCAAAAGTAAGCATTGACATATTTGGAGACAATTGAATACCAGTTAAGGCAAAAACAAAAGTAAGTATCATAGATGATGTCCAGATACCGTTATAAGATATATTTTCGTTTAATATTTCGGTAATTTTTATTGTTCCAGGAACAGCTAAAAGAGAATTGTAAGTTTCTTTTGAATTAAATAAATTTTCCTTTAAGTTTGCTACTCTTGATAAACTTTCATTCAAAAGACTCCAACCTCCAACTAAATCATAGGCAATAAAACCAATACATATTACTCCAAAAATTATTAATAAAAATTGAATAGAATCAATATAAATAATTGATCTAATTCCTCCCGTACTTAAATAAATTGCAATTATTGCACCAATTAAAATAGCCGCAGACCCCTTACCAATCAAATTATCTGAAATAATATTTATCAATAATCCTCCCAGAGATAATTGCATAGCAATAAAAGGTATTGAGAAACCTAAAGTTATAATAACAATCAGTATTCTCAAAATATCACTTTTAAAATACGTTGATATCATTTCCGACGGAGTGACAAATCCAAATTTTTTTGAAAGCATCCATTGTCTTTTAGAAAAAAGAATTCCAACCAAGGGTATTGCAATTACAAACAAGGACGTTATGGAATATGGAAAACCATTTGTAAAAATTAAACTTGGATGCACAAAAAATATCCAACCAGAAAAAATAGTGCTTGTTACAATAGCAAAGAAAGACCAGCTTGGAAGTTGTCTGCTAAATATAAAAAACTCAACAGGAGTAATGATTTTTTTTTCATTTTTAAAACCTACAAAGAGACAAAAACCCCAATATAAAGTTAAAAAAATTCCTAAAATATAAAGCTTTCCTGTCATAACTAATTATTTATTAAATATACGATATATTTCTCTAGCAATATCACTTTCTAGCGGAAACGAAAGCATGCCCATAACATCGTATCCTAGAATATATGGCATAGCATAAAATCGAAACATATAGAAGAACCAAGCAACATATAATGGGATAAAAAGAGGTATTATAAAACTAGGTGTAACAAATCTAAATAACTTAATTATAGGATTTGTCAGTTTTACAAAAGCTTTCATAAAAAAGAAATTAGAATCCTCTCTTTGGAAAATGTTCATTGCGGATCTACCTATTAGTGTCCACATAATTATACCCAAAATGTAATCTAAAACTAATATCCAAATCGGCATAATCTAAATTAGCATGGCAAATTGATTGCTAAAAGCAAAAAAAAGGGGCGAATAAATCGCCCCTTTTCATAATAAAATAATTTATTTAGTGTTGTTTTCCAAGAATAGCTCTTCCGCTAGGAACCCTAACG
>MDTB01134997.1_pt1 | contig 18580 bp, 17 predicted proteins | sample 811161 | NCBI WGS metagenome assembly MDTB01 (sample SAMN05326650, study PRJNA326480) | marine metagenome | isolation source: seawater | place: Mediterranean Sea | collected 2009
AGCTCCTTTTTTAAATATTAATATTAATTGTACCTACGATATCATAATTTTCTTAATAAACTCTGAGTACAGTATTCATTTATTGTTCATGTTCTAATTGATTATTACACATCTGGTTAAATAATACATATTCTTTCCCCACAGGTGGTATTAGCTTTATAGCGGGATATTCTATAATCGTATCTACACCAACATATTCCCAGTTACAGGGACCAATTAGATTATCCATTTTATTTTTATAATCTATAAAGTGTTGAATATCGTTTGAACAACCGTATAATATAATAACTACAGTTAAAGAGATAAAAACCTTGTACATACTACATATAGTATCACAGAGTAATCTTAGGTACTATATATTTTAATAATAAATCTAGGGCGAATGTTCTACAATGACATTTAAAAACACTTTTCCATACTTTTCTAATTTTTGAGGCCCTACTCCATTTAACCTTCCAAAATCTTCATAATTTTTTGGTTTATGCAGAATCATTTCATACAGTGTTGCATCTGGAAATATTACATATGCAGGAACTTTTCTCTCTTTTGCTAGTCGCAAACGAACAGATTTAAGAGATGTCAAAAATTCCTTATCTTGATTCAAAATTTCATCATTAATAAAATCTTTTTCATATTTTTTTTCTTTAGTTATAATATTTTCATAGATTTTTCTGTAAAAATATTCGTCTTCTCCCTTTAATACTTTTTCTCCTGTAGCAGTAATTTCAATCGCCCCATATTTTTTAATATTTATTCTTAGATAATTTGATGAAACCAATTGGCGAATAAAAGTTTTCCAAAACTCTGAATTCAATGTTTTCCCAACTCCAAAAGTTTTAATTAAATTATGTCCTTTTTGTTTAACTTTATTATTTAAAATACCCCTCAAAATATCAATTATGTGATTTGCCCCAAAACTTTGTCCTGTTCGATAAATCGCAGACATTACCATTTGAGCATACTCTGTTCCTTCAATCATTAATGGTGGGTTTAAACAATTATCACAAGTTCCACAAGGTTCACAAAATTCTTGGAAATAAGATAAAAGAGTTTGTCTTCTGCAAGTCGCTGAATCACAATAAGCTATTAAAGACTCAAGTCTTTTAATTTCTTTTACTTTAAATTCATCAGAAGCACTACTATCAAATATCCATTTTCTTCTTTGATATAAATCCTGTAATCCAAATATTAATAGTGTGTCAGAGGGTAAACCATCTCTTCCAGCTCTACCGATTTCTTGATAAAAGTTTTCCATGCTTCCAGGCAAACTGATATGAACAACAAAGCGAACATTAGATTTATCTATTCCCATTCCAAAAGCAATTGTAGCACAAATAATCAAATCATCTTCAGTCATAAATCTATCTTGAACTTTGGACTTCTCTATTTTTTCCATTCCTGCATGATAAGAAAAGGCTTTGAAACCTTTATCTGCTAAATACTTTGCACATGTTTCAGTATCTTTGCGACTGAGACAATAAATTATCCCAGCTTTTTTCTTTTTGTCCTCTAAAAATTCTAAAAGCTGGGTTTGCCACTTTATTTTTTGTTGAACTGCGAGAGATAAATTAGGGCGATTAAATCCATTAAGAAAAATTTTACCTTCACCGTTTGAAAGTTTTTGGTTTATATCCTCTCTTGTTTCTTCATCTGCCGTAGCTGTGAAAGCAGAAATGATTGAATTTGGAAAATAATTACGTAGTTCCTTTAATTGTTCGTAATCTTTTCTAAAATCAGATCCCCACTTAGAAATACAATGGGCCTCATCAACAACAAACATTGAAATATTTAGCGATTTAAGCTCAAGTAATATATCTTGTTTCATTAAAGACTCAGGTGAAATATATAGTATTTTAATTTTACGCTCTTTAAATTCTCTCCAAATCTTCATTCTATCAGATTCAATCATGTCTGAATGAAATCTTTCGGCATTAATACCTAAATCTTTTAATTGATTTACCTGATCGTTCATTAAAGATACCAGAGGCGAAATAACAATTGTTTGATTTTTGTACATTAATGCAGGTAATTGAAAACATAGTGATTTCCCAGCCCCAGTAGGCATAACTGCTAATAGACTTTTTTTCTTCATTAAGTAATTAATGATTTCTTCTTGTCCGGCTCTGAAAAACTTATATCCCCATGTATCAGAAAGTATTTTTTTTAGATCATTCATATCTCATCTTTATAAAGTTTTTCTTTTGTTTGTGATTTAATTGTTTGATACGATACTCTTCTTTGGATGCCTCTCTTCTATTATTAAAAGGTAAACTACTGTATACCAGTTTTAATGGTCTAAGTTTTACACAATATTTTGATGCTTTTTTATTATTCTTTTGATGTTCTTCAAATCTTCTGTTTACATCAGTGGTTATTCCTGTGTATAAACTTTTATTTCTGCACTCAATTAAATAAACCCACCAATATTTTTTATTTTGCTTCTTCAATTTTAGGTTTAACTTAAAACATTAAATTAATTACAAACATATGCTTATTAAAATCTTTTTTTACAAAATCCTCAAATTATTTTTTATTTATGTTCCGCAAAAAGTTTGATAATTAGAATTTTTCTTATAATTTGATTTTTCATACCTTTCTGGCAACTTTATATTATAATCGTAAGGATTTGACAGACTATTTAAAAATTCTTTAAATGGATCTATGTTGTTCTTTTCTGATAGAGTTTTTAAAACATACTCAACCTCATAGTTTCTTGGAATTAACCTAGGATTAAATTTTCTCATTGAAGACAAAGTAACCTCAAAAGAACATTGATTTCTTGAAATCCTGCTTTTCCATAAATTATACCATTCATTAAATGCGTTATTTTTATATATTTTTTCTTTAAAATTATTACTGGATGAAAGCTCAACAAAAAAATTTGTATAGTCAACAGAATTACTTTTCATCCATGAGAGAATTTGGTTGATAATATTTACATCATTTTTTTCTTCTTTTAAAAGTCCAAGTTTTCCTCTCATCATAATTAACCATTTCCTCATAAACTTCTCTTTAAAACTTTCAATAAGACCTTGTGCTATTTTCACGGCCTTATTAATATCCTCATCTATCAAAGGTAAAAGAGTTTCAGAAAATCTTGCTAAGTTCCATTGTCCAGCTATTTTTTGATTATCAAAAGCATAACGTTTATTGTAATCAATAGAACTAAATACAGTTTCTGGGTCATAAGAATCCATAAATGCACAAGGTCCATAATCAATGGTTTCTCCAGATAAAGTCATATTATCAGTATTCATCACTCCATGAATAAAGCCTACTCGCATCCAATTAACTATTAAATCTATTTGAACGTCTATTAATTTAATAATAAGCTCTAATGAAGGGTTTTTTTTATTTATTAAACCTGGATAGTGTCTTTTAATTGTATACTTTAATAAGTCACTTAATATTTTTTTGGATTTTTGAAGAGCTGCAAATTGAAAAGTTCCAACCCTAATGTGTGAACTAGCAATTCGAGTTAATATAGCTCCAGAAAGTACGCTTTCTCTGTACACCTTATCCCCTGTTGAAACTACACAAAGACTTCTGGTTGTTGGTATATTAAGGAAATACATTGCTTCACTTATTAGATATTCTCTTAACATTGGAGAAAGTGCTGCTTTTCCATCACCATTTCTGGAATAAGGTGTTTTGCCTGAACCTTTAAACTGAATATCAATGAGATTATTATCCGATATTTTTATATGTTCCCCCAAAAGATGAGCTCTTCCATCGCCTAAAATAGTAAAATGTCCAAACTGATGACCTGCATATGCTTGAGCTATTGATTTTACGCTCTTGGGTAAAACATTACCCGAAAATAAATTAGCTTTTTCTTTTTCGGAATAATTAGAAAAGTTTAGGCCCAACTTATCAGAAAGGCTTTTATTAAAAATTATAATTTTAGGATTAGTTACTTTTTCAGGATATATTTTACTATAAAATAAGTCCGGTAGGTCTATATAGGTATTTTTGAAATTAAAGCCACAATCTTTCATTTTACTTTTCTATACTAATTTTAAAAACTTTTGAGTTATAATAGCTCTATATGAAGAAAATATTATATTTGTTAATTGTATTTTTCTTATATGGTTGTTCAAATTCTAATAATAATGATAATACAATTAATTTGAAACCTATAAATGGAATTAATAGAATTAATGGTAATTTTTTAGCCCTTATTGAAATCAAAGAATGGAAATTTAAACTAATTAATCAGACATTTTTGTGTGAAGATTTTAAATTACAAGAAAGTATTAAAAAAATTCATGATCTTGAAACGGAAAAATTATTAAAGAAGATATTCCAAAATATCACCGTTTCCCAAAAAGAAAGTTTAAAGAAGGATTTTGACGCTAGATTATCAATAAAATACAACAAACTCAATGTGGAAATACTTTTAAAGAATAATGAAGCCATATTAAAAATTGATATTAATAGTCTTCTCGAAATTAAAAATAATAATGAAATTACTTTTAAAAGTAGTGTTAATGCAAAAGGATCAGGAAAAAAGGTTTTTCTTTTGAACTGCAGTATTGATCAAATGATCATAGATACTGTTTCAAGAACGATTGAAGATTATTTAATTGTACTAAGAGATAAATTATACGAAGGTATTTCTTATGTAGAAAAAAAAAATTAAATTAATTCAAAAAATTACCAAAAAAATAAATCCAGGAACAAGAAATTATAACTGCAATAATATTTAAGAATATTCCTATTTTAGCCATAAATGAAACATTTATTTCATTGGTTGCAAATATTATTGCATTTGGCGGAGTTGCAATAGGCATCATGAAAGCAAAACTAGCTGCAAAAATAATTGGTAGTATTATTTCAATTAAATTAAAACCATTATTTTGGGCAAATGCTGCTATAATAGGTAAAAATAAAACAGTAGTTGCCGTATTACTTGTTACCTCGGTTAGAAATGAGATTAAAAGTGCTAGGGAAATGATTATTATAAAATAATCATAACTATTAAGAAAATATAACGATCCACTAATCCAATCAGCTAGACCTGAAGAAGTTACAAGAGAAGCAAGTGCAAGACCACCTCCAAAAAGTAATAATATATTCCAGGGTATTTTTTCAAACCACTTTTTATCCAATATAAAAGAATCAAATCCTTTGGAAGGTATAATAAAGAATAAGAAGGCTCCAAATATTGCAATTGAAGAGTCAGATATTGATAAATTAAAAAAACTACTTAGAAATGGTTTAAAAATCCACAAATTTGCAGTTAACAGAATAATAAAACCAGCGATTTTCTCTTTAAAGTTTAATTTACCAAGTTTTAAATATTCTCTTTCTAAAAAGTTTTTATCTGTCTTAGCTTTTTCTTGTTTCTTTAAAAGTTTAATAATAAAGAACCAATAGAGTCCTAAAAGAATAATAATTAATGGAATACTGAAAAGCATCCAATCTATAAAATTTATAACTATGTTGAAGTTTTCATTTAAAAAAGCGGCAAACATTGCATTTGGAGCTGTTCCAATAAGTGTGCCCATACCACCAATGGAAGATGAATATGCAATTGATAGAAAAAGTATTTTTTTATAAATTGTATCACTTTCAGTGTTAATTTTTAGTAACAATGTACTAGCTATAGGAATCATTAATAAACAAGTTGCAGTATTTGATAACCACATACTCAAAAAAGCTGTCGATATTATGAAACCTAATAGAATTTTTTCTCGCTCGGAACCAACTATCAAAAGTATTTTTAATGCGATTCTTTTATGTAAATTACTCATTTCAAGACCTTGAGCTATTATAAACCCCCCAAGTAGCAAAAAAATCACAGAGTTGGAATATGGTTTAACAACTTCAACAATATTTATGTCACTTAAAACTGGAACAATTATTATTGGAAGTAATGCAGTTATTGACATTGGTATTAATTGAAACAACCAAAGAACTGTCATTAAAAACATGAGGCATGCAATTAACCAACTATTAGTATTTAATTGACTTGGAGAAACTGTAAAGTAAGCAATGAAAAAAATCGAGAAACAAAAAGATAATAAATAAAAATTAGTCTTTTTCATGAATAAATACTAAAAAATTAATTCATTAAGTTTAAAAATTTCTTTTAAGTCTAGCTATTAACATCAATAACTACCCTCCCCTTTATTTTCCCATCAACAATAAGATTTCCTAATTCATTTAAGTCTGACATTGGTTTTACTGATTTAATAGTATTTAAATAATCATCATCAATTAATTCAGAGAGCTTATTCCATGCTTCAACTCTTTTTTCTTTTTTTATAAAAACACTTTCAACACCTTTTAGTGTTACTGCTCTTAAAATAAATGGAAATACGGTTGTATTCAAGTCAGCACCCTGTGCAAGACCTGTAGAAACGACAATACCTCCATACTTTGTGTGAGAAATAGCGTTTGCAAGAGTGCTACTTCCTACAGAATCAATCACTCCAGACCATCTAACTTTATCTAAAGGTTTATGTTTTGAATTTAATTCAGACCTATCGATAATAGAAGTGGCACCTAGTTTTTTTAGATATTCAGATTCATTTCTTTTTCCAGTTGACGCAATGACATTATAACCTAATTTAGAAAGAATATATACAGCAAAACTTCCGACTCCACCAGATGAACCAGTTACAAGTATGTCACCGTCACAAACATTTAGAATATTTCTTATTTCCATTACACATAACATTGATGTTAAACCCGCAGAACCAATTATCATTGCATGTTGTTCGTTCATTTTATTTGGTAATTTAACCAACCAATCTGATTTTACTTTTGCTATCTGAGAAAAACCACCGTAATGCTTTTCCCCAACACCCCAACCAGTTAAAATAACTTTATCTCCAGCGTTATATTCTGAATCATTTGACTCTAAAACTCTACCGCAAAAATCTATTCCAGGAATCATAGGCCAGCTTTTAACTATAGGACTATTTCCTGTTATTGCAAGACCATCTTTGTAGTTAAGACTTGAATACTTAACCTCTATAATAATATTTCCTTCCATTAAATCATCAATTTTTAAATCAATAAATTTATTAAACTGCTTATTTTCTTTGTCTTTATTTACAATAAAAGCTCTAAATTTTTTCATATTTAAATAATTCATTAGTAAGCTAAAATTTAAATTTTTTTATATGGCCCCATAATCTTTTAAGTCCTTTCGGAGCATTAGTTTTTCTTCTTCTTGGCCATTTTCTTGTCGGATCATCAACATGAAAATCATCTCCAATATCAATTATTGCTGGTTTATCAATAATAACAGTATAAAAACCAAGTTTTTTATACTTTACACTTATATCAAGTTCATTTTTAAAGTCACCGTAACCTCCAATTAAATTATAATCAGATAATCTTTTGACCCCAGGTCTAAAAGAAAAATAACCCCACTCCCAACCATCTTTACAAAAAACTCTACTAAATTTCAAATTATCAATAGTTTTAGGTTCACTATAAGAAAAAACTTCCAATCTACTTGCACTTTCTTGACTTTCTAGCCATACTTGGATTATTTTCTTATCAGAATTTAGAATTTTTAATGACTCTTCAATAAAATTTGGTCTTGTATATATCCAATCATCTTCACAATGAAAAATATAGGGCGTATTTATCATTTTGTACGTATCAATAATTGACTTAATTTGACCTTTTTTTCTTTGATTAAAAATTAAATTTATCTTTTTACCCCATTTTTCTCTAATTTCACAATAAACGTCATCATTCAATGAATCTTCAACTAAATACATTTTTTTAAACTTGAATCTATTATGTTTAAAAAAAGTTTCTAAAGTTTGGTTTAAAAGTTTAGGTCTACCACAACTTGTTAAAACAAAAGTCATGTCATAAGACATAATAAATCCTCAAAGTTCTTAAATAAAAAAAGCTATTATAATATAAATAAGCTATGTTAATACATAAATATACATTAATATTTATTTTTTCTAATTTAAGAATTACTTAATTTATAAAAATATATTTATGTCTATCAAACATTAAAGAAAATATTAATTAAGAGTTTTCCTGATGAAAAAAATAGCTTTAATTACTGGAATCACTGGACAAGATGGATCTTATCTTGCAGATTTTCTTCTAAAAAAAAATTACGTAGTTCATGGTATAAAAAGAAGAGCGTCAACATTAAATACTGAAAGGATAGATCATTTGTATTTTGATCCAATGGAGTTTAAAGATACAAATTTTTTTTTAAATTATGCAGATTTAACTGATTCAACAAGTCTCATAAGTGTAATACAAAAAATAAAACCCAATGAAATATATAATTTAGCAGCCCAAAGCCATGTTATGGTCAGCTTTGAAACACCTGAATATACAGCAAATTCAGATGCATTGGGAACACTCAGAGTTCTTGAAGCGATTCGTATATTAAAGCTAAGTAAAAAAACAAAACTCTACCAAGCATCAACATCTGAACTGTTTGGAAATTCTAATCAAGATTTTCAAAATGAAGAAACAAGTTTTAAACCAGAAAGTCCTTATGCTGCTGCAAAATTATATGCATACTGGATTGTTAAAAATTATAGAAATGCCTACGGCATCTTTGCAAGTAATGGCATACTATTTAATCATGAAAGTCCAGTAAGAGGAGAGAATTTTGTTACTAGGAAAATAACTAGAGGAATAGCAGAAATCATAAAGAAAAAAAGGAAAAAAATATATCTAGGAAATCTGGAAGCTAAACGTGATTGGGGTCATGCTAAGGACTTTGTTAGGGGAATGTGGAAAATTCTTCAACATAACAAACCTGATGATTTTGTTTTAGCAACAGGCAAATCATTTTCAATTAGAGAGTTTGTGAATCTTGCATTTTCGTTTGTTGACATACCCATAAAATGGGTTGGAAAAGGAATTAATGAGAAAGGAATAAATAAGTTAAATGGAAAAACTCTTGTTGAAGTTCATAAAGATTACTTCAGACCTTCAGAAGTAAATTATTTAAAAGGTGATTACTCGAAAGCTAAAAAGATTCTTGATTGGGAACCAGAAATATCTTTTAAAGACTTAGTGAATGAAATGATAAAAAAAGATTTAAAGAAAATAAAGTAAGTGCTTAATAAATATGAAGAAAAAAATAATTCCAATAATTTTATCTGGTGGTTTTGGAAAAAGATTATGGCCTTTGTCAAGTGAGAATAAGCCAAAACAATTTTTAAAGTTACCTCAAAATTCAAAATATTCTTTATTTCAAAAAACTTTATTAAGAATGAAGTCAAGTTTTTTTAATAAACCCATGATAATTTGTTCTGAAAAACATAAATTTATTATTCTAGAACAACTCCTTGAAATTAATATAGAACCGTTAGAAATTTTAACTGAACCAATTTCAAAAAATACTGCAGCTTCAATCTGTTTAGCTGTTTATTTATCTTTGCATAAATATAAGGCTCATAATGTTCTAGTGTCACCATGTGATCATCATATGGAACAGAAAAATATAGAGAAAAACTTTAATTTTGATGCAAATGAACCAAAAAATTTTCATATAGTTTTTGGAGTAAAACCATCATCACCAAATACTAATTATGGTTATATAGAAATTAAAAATAAAAAATTTAATCAAAAATTATTAGATGTGAAATCCTTTCATGAGAAACCACAAATAAAAATTGCAAAAAAACTATATAAAAACAATAATTTTTTCTGGAATAGTGGAATCTTTTTTCTTAATTGTAAATTTACCATCAGTGAATTTAAAACGTATAACCCAAAAATATTGAGTTCATGCGAGAAATCGATCCAAAATGCTAATTATGATATGTCTTTCTTAAAAATTCAGAAAAAATATTTTGAGAGATGTCCCTCTAATTCATTTGATATTGCAATCCTTGAAAAATCTTCAAATATAAAAATGAATGAAATTTCTTCTAAATGGGATGACCTGGGTAGTTGGAAAAGTTTATTTGAAATTAATAAGAACAAAATTAGCAAAAAATCAATACTGACAAAAAATATGAAAAATTCAGATGTTCTCGTGGATAAAAAATATACTTTAATTAATGATATAGAAGATCTAATTATTGTTTCTCAGAATGATTCATTACTTGTCAGTTCTAAAAGAAAAATAAATGATATAAAAGATATCATATCCAAAAAAAATAATTTTTTTGAAAATAACAATGAATTTTATAGACCATGGGGGAAATATGAAGTAATTGAAGAAACTAAAAACTATTTAATCAAAAAATTGACCATTAAACCAGGATTTAGGATATCACTTCAAAAACATATTCATAGGTCTGAACATTGGATAGTTTTAAAGGGAATTGCGAAGGTAACAAATAATAAAAGTATTTTTCATTTAAAAGAGAATGAATCCACTTTTATTCCTCAAGGAACAATTCATTGTCTTGAAAATGAGAACCCGGCAGATTTAATAATTATTGAAATTCAAATTGGAAAAATTTTATCTGAAAATGATATTATTAGGTTAGAAGATCCATATAATCGAGAAAAATGAAAGAAAATATGATTCCTGTTTCAGAACCAAAAGTTAATACCAAAGCTATCGAGTATGTTGTTGATTGCCTTAAAAGTGAATGGATTTCTTCATCTGGAAAGTATTTGAACGAATTTGAAAAAAAATGGTCAAAATATTGTAAAAAGAAATATGGAATATCAGTTACTAGCGGAACAGCAGCTCTTCAAGTAGCCTTTAAAAGCTTAGATTTAAAGCCCGGAGATGAAGTAATACTTCCATCGTTTACAATAATATCTTGTGTAATTGCTATTCTTGAATGCGGTGCAACTCCTATACTAGTTGATTGCGAAAAAGATACCTGGTGTATGAAAACAGATGAAGTTATAAAAAAAATAAATTCAAAAACAAAAGCCATACTTGTAGTGCATATGTTTGGTCATCCAGTAGATTTAGATCCAATTATAAAAATTATAAAAAAAAAAAAAATATATTTGATTGAAGACGCTGCAGAATCTCATGGAGCAAAATATAAAAATAAAATTATTGGTTCATTTGGGGACATATCTTGTTTTAGTTTCTATGTTAATAAATTAATTACGACTGGTGAAGGTGGCATGGTTCTTACTAACAATGAAAAATTAAATAAAAAAATTAAAAGTATTAAAAATCTGGGTTTTAATACAAAAAGAAGATTTAGTCATGAAGAAATAGGATATAATTTTAGATTAACAAATATTCAGGCTGCTTTAGGATTAAGTCAATTTGAATCACTTGATGAACATTTGAAAATTAAAAGAAGAAATACTGAAATTTATAATGATTTATTAAGTAAATCAAAGATTCCGATTCGTTTACCAATAGAAAAAAAATGGGCAACAAATTCTTATTGGATGTATGGAATTGTTATTGAAGATAGAATATTTAACGCAAAAGAATTAGCAAAAAAATTATATAAAAAAAAGATTGAAACAAGGCCATTATTTTTAGGTATGCACCAACAACCCATACTAAAAAAACTTGGATTTTTTAAAAATGAAAAATACAAAAATACCGAGGAATTATCAGAATATGGGCTCTATCTCCCTTCAGGACTTAGACTAGGAGAAAAAAAAATAGAGTATGTTTGCAAAACATTAATGAGAATTTTCAATGGGAAATAATGTTTTTGAAAGAGATTACGCCTGCGTATATGACTTAATCTATAAAAATAAAAAATATGAAAATGAAATAAAGAAAATTTTAAGTTTTTTAAAATTAAATAATATCAATAAAAATTCAAAATTTATTGATGTGGGTTGTGGTACAGGCAATCATTTGATTGAATTATTAAAATTAGGTTATAATAATGTAGTGGGAATTGATAAATCTTCTGAAATGCTGGAAATCGCAAAAAAAAAAATAAGTAAATTTAAGAGACTAGAAAAAATATTATTTAATAAAGAAATTGAGGAAATAAAATTTGATGAGAAATTTGACGTAATGTTATGTCTATTTAATGTAATCGGGTATATAGGAAACATTGATAAAACATTGGAGAGTTTTTCTAGTCATTTAAAAAAAAAAGCATTTCTAATTTTTGACTTTTGGAATGGACATGCTGTATTAAAAAATAAACCAAGTAGAACTGTTAATGTTTCAAATAAACAAAGTTTATGTATTAAAAAAAACTCAACCGGAAAAATTATTGAGGGGAACAAAGTGGAAGTTAATATTGAGTTCTCATTAAAAAAAAAAAAAAAACTAGTTCTTCAAAATAAAGAAATTCACAATGTAAGTTTTTTTTTCCCTAATGAATTAGAACAATTACTTTCTAAGAAAGGATTTGATACTATAAAAATCACTGACTTTTATGGTAATTTATTAGACTCAAATAATGATGATTGGAAGGCAATATGTTATGCAAAAAAAAAGACTAAGTCATGAATTTCTTAAAAAAAAAAAAAATAAAAAAGGTCACCTTTTTTAAAATTAAAACTTTCTTTGACAGTGATTTAAGAAGGGTAATAAATGGTATTGCTGGTAATTTAAATCTAGATTCAGAGGTCAAACAAATAAAAGTAATCATATTCAATAAACATTCAGTAAAAAATAAACTCGTCACTGGAAACCATAGACATAAAAGAAAATCCAACCAATGGGAACTTTTATACATAATTGGAAATGAAGAAAAAAAAAAATTGATAGAGTTTAAATTTAAAAACTCCGAAGAAGAAATTAAAACTAAATTTCTTAAATCTGGTGACGCAGTTTTTATTCCTCCTGGTTGTGCGCTCGGTTTATTACCTCTTTCACAAGAAGTTCAAGTAATTGAAATTTCAAATAAAAAATACTCTGACAACTACGAAAAAATCAATCTGTTTGGTTAGAAATTAGAATGAAAATTAATATAGTTAATTTAGACAAAGATAAATGGATACTAACAAAATTTGCTAAAAATTTAAAACGTGAACTCTTAAATTTAGGACATCATGCTGAAATTAACAAGAAGCCCAAAGATAACTTTGATATTAATCATTACATAATTTTCTTGTTTTTAAAAGATAAAAGAGGCTACTTCCCAAGTAATACAATAAATACAGTTATGCTTACCCATGTTAATGATACCTTTAGGTACAATAAAATTAAAGAAACTTCAAGATTTATGGATGCTGGGATTGCTATGTCAGAACATCACGCAAATTTTATTTTTAAAAAAAAACTTGGGCTTAAAAAAATTTATTTTGCGCTTCCTGCCCATGATAATGATTTAGATTTAAAGAAAATTCATTTAGGGATTTTCTCAAACCTTTATAATGATGGACGAAAAAATGAAAATAAATTAGAGGAAGTATTGTTAACAAAAAATTCAAAATTATTTAAGTTATCCATTATTGGAAAAGGTTGGGGACCTATTGTAAAAAAATTAAAATTAAATGGCATTGAAGTAAATTATCAAAGGTTTTTTTTTAGAAGAAGATATTTGAAAGAACTTAAGAAAATTGATTATCTAATTTATTTAGGTTCGGATGAGGGTTCTATGAGTTTTTTAGATGCAATTCAAATGGGAATTAAAACTATTATGATTCCTCAAGGTTTTCAGTATGACTTAAAGAAATTTATTACTTTTAAACTTGAAAATGAGCTTGGTAATTTAAATGCTACTATTGATAAAATATTTTCAGAAAAAAATAAATATCTAAAAAGTTTGGAGAACCTTTCTTGGAAAAATTATGCTTTAAAGCATGTGGAAATTTGGAAAAAATTAATTAAATAGTGACAAATTAACTCTATTAATATCTAAATCTTTTGTAGTTTTTATTTTATATAGGTTGTTTATGGAAAGTAATATCAGAAATATTGCAATTATAGCACATGTTGATCACGGAAAAACAACTCTAATTGATTCAATAATGAAACAAAGTGGTATGTTTAGATCAAACGAAAAAATTGATGAAAGATTAATGGATTCTGGTGACCTTGAAAAAGAAAGAGGGATTACAATACTTGCTAAACCAACATCAATAAAATGGAAAGATTATAAAATTAATATAATAGACACCCCAGGTCATGCTGATTTTGGAGGAGAAGTCGAGAGAGTTTTGTGTATGGCAGATGGAGTGATTTTACTAACAGATGCTGCCGAAGGCCCTATGCCGCAAACCAAATTTGTTTTAGGAAAAGCATTATCACAAGGATTAAGACCCATTGTCATAATTAACAAAGTAGATAAAAAAGACGGTAGACCAAAAGAAGTATTAGACGAAGTATTTGATTTATTTATTGCTTTAGATGCAAATGACAAACAATTAGACTTTCCAATATTGTTTGCCTCTGGAAAAAACGGATGGTGTGTAAATGATATGAAGGATAAACAAGAAAACCTGGCACCTCTTATGAATTTAATTATCGATCATGTTCCCTCTCCAAAAATTGAATTAAATAAACCTTTTTCTATGCTAGCTACTCTATTAGATGCTGATCCGTTTTTAGGAAGATGTCTAACTGGAAAAGTTGAGAGCGGTTCTGCAAAAGTAAATGATCAGGTTAAGTCAATAAACTTACAGGGTAAAAATATAGAAAATGGTCGTCTAACTAAATTATTTAGTTTCGAAGGAAATAGAAGAATTGCTATCGACGAAGCAAAAGCAGGAGATATAATATGCATTGCTGGTCTAACCAAAGCCTCTGTGTCGGATACAATAAGTAATTTGTCAATCAACACGCCAATAAAATCAACACCAATTGATCCACCGACAATGTCAATCACCATAACTGTTAATAATTCTCCTTATGCAGGTCAAGAGGGTAAAAAAGTAACTTCAACTCTTATAAGAGAACGTTTACTTGATGAAGCGGAAACTAATGTCGCGATTACTTTTCAAGAAAATGAAAAAAAAGATTCTTTTGAAATAGGTGGTAGAGGTGAACTTCAACTTGGAGTATTAATTGAAACTATGAGACGCGAAGGCTATGAGTTGACCGTTTCAAGACCAAAAGTATTATTTAAAAATAGTAAAGATCAAAAAAAACTTGAACCCATAGAGGAAGTAATTATTGATGTTGACGACGAATTTTCAAGTTCTGTGATCAATAGTATGAACAATAGAAAATCTGATATGTTAGATATGAGATCCTCTGGTACGGGTAAAACAAGATTAATTTTTAAATCACCTTCAAGAGGTCTAATTGGTTATCAAAGTCAGTTTCTAACTGAAACAAGAGGAACAGGAGTGTTAAATAGAATATTTAGCTCATATGAGTTGTACAAAGGCGATATCAAAGAAAGAAGAAATGGTGCTTTAATTTCTACCGAAACTGGATCTGCTGTAGCTTATGCCATTTTTAACTTACAGGAACGAGGCATTATGTTTATTGAACCTCAAACAAAGATATATAAAGGTATGATAGTTGGAGAACATAATAGAGATAATGATTTAGAAATAAATGTTTTAAAAGGAAAACAATTAACTAACGTTAGAGCATCCGGAACGGATAAAGCTGTTACACTAATACCTCCAGTAAAAATGTCTTTAGAACAGATGATATCATATATAAAAGACGATGAATTACTTGAAGTAACTCCAAAAAACCTTAGATTGAGAAAACAATTATTAGACTCTAACGAAAGAAAAAGATCCCAAAAAAATAATTAAGGAGAATAGTTAATATAAATTTTTTTGTGGCATACAAATTGCTGAAAAAATATATAGTTAATGATTTTTAAAAAATAAGCAAATCTTATATAAGTTGATTTGCTTATTTTCTTACTGTACTTTAAGTTTCTTATAATAATTAAAATTGCTTTCACATACTTTAAAAATCTGTATTTATTAATAGTGACAAAATTTATTTAAATTTCAAACTTTAATATTTTTTATATGACTATTCATAAAAATATAAATTTAGTTGATTTTTCATCCGGAGGGGGATGTGGTTGTAAAGTTCCGCCAAAATTGCTTAAAAAATTACTCAACAAATATAAAAATAGTTTTGTAGATAAAAATTTATTAGTGGGGAACTCAGGTTCTGATGATGCCGCTGTTTATAAAATCAATAATAGGCAAGCAATTGTAGCAACAACAGACTTCTTTACTCCTATAGTAAATAATCCCAAAGAATTTGGTAAAATAGCTGCAGCAAATGCAATTTCTGATATCTATGCAATGGGTGCTAAACCTATTTTTGCACTTGCAATTCTCTCAATACCCTCAAATAAAATTCCCGTAAAGGTAGTCAGAAAAATTCTAAGTGGAGGAAAACAAGTATGTAAGAGTGCTGGAATTGAAATAGTTGGCGGTCATACAATTGAATCTTCGGAATTAATATATGGATTGTCAGTTATAGGCATAGTGGATATAAAAAAAATTATAACAAATTCTAATGCTAAACATAAAGATGACATAATTATTACTAAACCATTAGGTGTCGGAATAATATCATCAACAATTAAAAAAAATTGCGTTGAGAAAAAACAATATAAATTATTGATTTCAAATTGTACAAAATTAAATAATCCCGGTCATATTCTCAACAATCAAGGTTTAATAAATAGTATGACAGATATTACTGGTTTTGGACTGATTGGACATTTGAAGGAAATGTGTCAGGGAAGTAACAAAAAAGCTATAATTAATTATAATTTAATTCCAAAAATTGAAGGAGTGATCTCACTTATTAATAAAAATTTTTACACAGGAGCTTCTGAGAGAAATTGGTTGTATGTTAAAGACTTAATTGACATCAAGTCAAAGTTAAATAATATGATTAAAATAATCCTCTCTGATCCACAAACATCAGGTGGATTATTGATTTCGTGTAAAAAAACAAATACAAGTAAAGTATTAAACTTTTTAAAGAATAATAACTTTAAAGAATCTGCTGTAATAGGAGAATTTATTGAAAAAAAACCCACTATTTTAATAAAATAATGAAACTTCTATTTATAATTTTTATTTTCGTATTTTCTTTTTTAGATTCAAAAGACTTATTAAAAGTTTCTTCTATTCCAGATGAATCAATAAATGAGTTACATAAAAAGTTTCTTCCATTAACTCAATATTTAGAAAAAGAAATAAACATGAAAATTAAATTTGTGCCCGTGACAGATTATGCTGCAGTAGTAGAGGCACTAGCTACAAAAAAAATTGATTTAGCGTGGTTAGGAGGCTTTACATTTGTTCAAGCACAAATAAGAAGTAACGGAAATATTAAGCCAATTATACAAAGACAGAAGGATGAAAAATTTAAATCTGTTTTTATTAGCCACAAAAATTCTAAAATTAAGAGCTTAAAGGATTTAAAAAATACATCTTTTGCTTTTGGCTCTCCATCATCAACATCAGGGCATTTAATGCCGCGCTACTTTTTATTAGAAAAAAATATCAACCCAGAAAAATATTTCAAAAAAATTGCGTATTCTGGTGCCCATGATGCAACAGTATTTGCCGTTTTGGGAAGAAAAGTTGATGCAGGAGTTCTAAATTCAGTTGTTTGGGAAAAATTAAAAAAGAAAAATAAAAATATCTTTGATAATGTTGAAGTTTTTTTTACTACTGAAAATTATTATGACTATAATTGGTCTTTAATTAACGATGTTGAAAAAAATGTTAAGGATAAAATTATCAAGGCGTTTCTAAAATTAAATAAAAAAGAAAATGCTGAAATTTTAGAATTACAAGGAGCAGAAAAATACATAACTACAAAAAAAGAAAATTATCGGCAAATTGAAAAGGCAGCAATAAAGGCAAAATTATTAAATTAAAACAATAATTTATAATGGCTATCTATTATTTTACATTAAAGCGATAATGAGTTAAATAAAAATTCTGATCCAGAAAACGTGTCGTTGTCAACGCCAGATAATGTTGCAATAGCTTGTAATTCTCCACTCGCAACCGTTCCATTTCCTGTGTCAGTCCATAAATATACACTCGAATCTGTACCATCTCCAGAAATTAGTAATGCTGTTTCTCCACTTGCTGGAGCTGTTGACCCATCAGTAGTTAAAGCAAGACTCGACAAAAATGTCTGCATGCCTCCCACAGTGCCGTGATTATTATTATTTGTGGTGAAGTTATAGGCATATGGTACCATTGCTGAATGAGAGTTCATATTATAAGCTGATCCGTTAGATCCAGAATCTATGAAGAAATTCAGCCCCCTTGTATATGAAGAGGGTAAAGACCCACCATAAATAAACTGATCCTCCGTACGTGAAAAATCTGTAATTGTGTCATTCCCATCCCCGTCTGTAAAATAAAATTGATCTGCGCCATTTCCTCCAGTTATTGTGTCACTACCGAGTCCCCCAAAAAGTATATCATTCATCTGACCTCCAGTTAGTGTATCATCTCCACTGAAACCTTTTAGTGTAACTGAATATGTCATTTCTCCACTATAATTTAATGTATCTGAATTATTAGTTCCTGAAAATGACTGACCTGACCCAGCTGCTCCATAATCGTAGTATTCTTCTTCTTCTTCATACATAGATGCATCTTCATAATAATACTCTGTATATGAAGATTCAACCGGCGCGAACATATCACCAGGATCTCCAAACATTTCGCCACCACCAAAACCTCCGGGTCCTACTGGTCCTCCAAAGCCTCCAGGTCCTATCGGTCCTCCAAAGCCTCCAGGTCCTGCCGGTCCTCCAAAGCCTCCAGG
>MDTB01135578.1_pt1 | contig 18580 bp, 14 predicted proteins | sample 811161 | NCBI WGS metagenome assembly MDTB01 (sample SAMN05326650, study PRJNA326480) | marine metagenome | isolation source: seawater | place: Mediterranean Sea | collected 2009
TAAGTTTATAAAGTTTTCCTGTCTCCAAGTACAGGTGCGAAGGCTCATAATAGTGATTTTTTCCCTTTCTTCCGGATAGTTTTACTATTTTAGTTATAGGGTCTTGTCTAGTTAAATCATTAGCTCCTAGAGATGATACTAATGGCTGAGTTATAATAAATAAGTAAGTTAGTAATAAAGTTAAATGCATATGATAAATATATATGAAAAAAACAATAAATAAATATATATATAATCAATAATTCTATATTAATTAACTTTACATGATTATTATTATGTTATACTATAACAAATCTAAATTCTTCATTAAAATTATGCATTTACAAGACCTCAAAAAAATGAAAACTCATGAATTGCTTGCATTAGCGACTGAAAATAGTATAGAAAATGCAGCGAATATGAGAAGGCAAGACATTATGTTTAGTATTTTAAAAGTGGTTGCCGATAAGGGAGCTTCAATCCATGGCGATGGAGTTATTGACATTTTACAAGACGGTTTTGGATTCTTAAGAGCTCCAGAGTCAAACTATTTGCCAGGGCCTGATGACATTTATGTTAGTCCAAGCCAAATAAGAAAATTTGGTTTAAAAAATGGAGATACAGTAGAAGGAGAAATTAGGCAACCTAAGGATAGTGAGCGATATTTTGCCCTACTTAAAGTTACAAAAATAAATTTTCAGAATCCAGATAAAGTAAGAAATAAGACTAACTTTGATAACCTTACACCACTTTATCCGGATGATAGAATTAAGTTAGAAGTTGATTCATCAGATCCTGCTACTAAAAAAAAGAACATGCCAACAAGAGTAATGGAGTTAGTATCACCAATAGGAAAAGGCCAAAGAGCCCTTATAGTTTCCCCACCAAGAACCGGGAAAACTATCTTTTTACAAAATATAGCCCATTCTATAGAAAATAATCACGAAGAGGTTTATTTAATTGTACTTTTAATTGATGAAAGGCCGGAAGAAGTTACAGACATGCAAAGGACAGTAAAAGGAGAAGTGGTTTCATCGACTTTTGATGAGCCAGCTAGTCGGCATGTACAAGTTGCAGAAATGGTCATACAGAAGTCTAAGAGACTCGTAGAGAGTGGAAGAGACGTAGTTATTTTATTAGACTCAATTACAAGGTTAGCAAGAGCTTATAATACAGTTGTCCCATCATCGGGTAAAGTTCTTACTGGAGGAGTAGATGCTAATGCTCTACAAAGACCAAAGAGATTTTTTGGAGCAGCCAGAAATATTGAAGAGGGGGGTAGTTTAACTATAATAGCGACAGCGCTAATAGAAACAGGTTCGAGAATGGATGAAGTGATATTTGAAGAATTTAAAGGAACAGGTAATGCAGAAATAGTGCTTGATAGAAAATTAGCTGATAAAAGAACTTTTCCAGCTATTGATATAGCTAAATCAGGAACAAGAAAAGAAGAATTATTAGTAGATAAAGGGACGCTTGCCAAAATGTGGGTCCTTAGAAAAATACTTTCTCCAATGGGAACTACGGATGCTATGGAGTTTCTTATAGAAAAATTAAGAACATCAAAAAATAATCAAGATTTCTTTGATGCTATGAATCAATGATCATTTTTCATTACAATTGAACCAACAGTTTTCCTAGACTCCAAATCTATATGTGCTTTTACTACTTCTGATAAAGAATACGAACTATTAACTTGGATAGAAATTTTATTATCCGAAAGCATCTTAAAAACTCTTTCTGAACTATTTAAAAGGTCTTCTCGTTTAGTCCCATAGGTCATAAGTGTCGGTCTTGTGAAAAATAAGCTTCCCTTTGCAGCAAGAAGACCAGGATCTATTGGAGGACAGTTGCCAGAAGAATTACCAAAGACAACCATCATACCTAAAGGTTTAAGACAATCTAGTCCTTTTATAGCAGTGTCTTTTCCTACACCATCATACACAACATCAACTCCCTTTCCTTCGGTTAAATCACTTACTCTTTTAACAAAATCCTCTTCTTTGTAAAGTATTACTTCATCACATCCATTAGCTTTCGCGAGTGCAGCTTTCTCTTGGCTTCCCACAGTTCCTATTACCCTAGCGCCCTTATTTTTTAGCCATTGAGAAGCAATTAGTCCTACACCACCTGCAGCGGCGTGAAAAAGTACTGTATGTTTTTCATTAACCTTGAATAATCTTTCAATTAAATATTCTACCGTCATGCCTTTAAGAAGTACAGCGGCAGCAATCTTATCATCAATTAAATCAGGTATCTTTACTAAATTTTTTTCTTCCACGTTTCTAATAGTGCAATAACTGCCTAGCTGCATAGCATAACAAACTCTATCTCCTATATTTAAGTCTTTTACGCTATTTCCAACCGCAATGACTTTACCGGATGCCTCCATGCCAAGACCAGTAGGTAAACTCAAAGGATAAAGCCCAGACCTATGATACGTATCAATATAATTTAAACCAACATAGGTATGTTCAATCTGTACCTGACTTGACTCAGGAGCAGTTATATTAATATCTACCCATGCCATTTCTTCTGGCCCACCATTTTTTACAATTTGAATGGATTTTGTTTTTAAATGCATGAAATAATCCTGTTATTATTTTATTTTAATATAATTAAAAAATAACAGATCTTTTTCAAGACACAAATAGAATTTTGTTCAGAAAATAAATAGTTTGATAAAAATTAATTACAATTTATTATTAATTTTTAGAGTTTACTAAGAGGATAGAATTTTAATCTAAATAAAAAGAATAAACTAGCAAAGAATACAAAATTAAAAGAATATGAATGAAATTATTTTTGCTCCAGCAACTGCAATAGGTAATGCAGCAATATCAATTATAAGAGTATCGGGAAAGGGATGCAGTAAGGTTCTGAAGAAACTAATTAATAAGCAACTGCCTAAAAACAAAGTTCTAGCTCTAAGAGAAGTTTATTTTCCCAAAAAAGGTCACGTTATAGATAGATGCCTAGTTTGCTGGATGCCTAAGAGTTCTTCTTATACAGGGGAAGATAGCTTTGAAATCCAATGTCATGGAGGAATCGCAGTAATGAATAGTTTTTACGATGCGCTATTATCATTTAAAAATGTAAGATTTGCAGAACAAGGAGAATTTACAAAAAGAGCAATAATGAATGGAAAAATAAACCTTATTCATGCAGAAGCGATAAATGATTTAGTTAAATCAGAGACAGAACAACAGAGAATATTAGCACTAAAACAATTTAAAGGAGGATTATCAAACAATATTGATAAATGGAGAAAAACTTTATTAAAAGCTATGTCTAGTGTTGAAGCAAAAATTGATTTTTCTGATGAAGATGATGTTCCAGAAGATATCCTTTTTAAGGAAAGCTTGCTTGCGCTTAAAAATGAAATAACTTTAACCTTAGAAAATAGCAAACATTACGAACTAATTAAAGAAGGAGTAAAAGTTGTTTTAACAGGAAAAGCAAATGCTGGAAAATCTAGTCTTTTTAACTTTATAATTAAAAATGAGAAATCTATAGTTACAAATATTCCTGGAACAACCAGAGATGCAATAGAATATAAAATAAACATTAAAGGATACCCAGTTACGATTATAGACACTGCAGGCATTAATAAAACAGATGATATAATAGAAATAGAAGGAATTAAAAGAGCTAAGGAGCAAATGGATAAAGCAGACTTAATTCTTAATGTGATAGACTGCACATCTTTTGGAAAGGAAGAAATTAGCAAAAAGTATTGGAACATTCTCAATAAAACTGACAAAAATCATATTTTAAATATAGAAAAATCAATGCCAAACTTATTTAAAGTAAGCGCAAAAACTGGTGAAGGAGTTGAAGCGCTTATGCAAGAAATATATAAGTTTATTAGATTTAATACAAAAAAAATTAGGAGCACAGAGTTCTTTCATTCCAGTCAAAGACAAAAAAAAGAATTAGAGAATACTATGATGGTATTAGAAGAGGCTATAAAGGAGAAACAAGAGGAAATTATTGCAGAACACCTTCGTTCAGCTAACACATACTTAAAGAAAATTATAGGAGAGGTGGATATAGAAGAAGTGTTAGGAGAAATATTCTCATCATTTTGTATAGGAAAATAGTTTCACGTGAAACAATCTAAAAATTAATTGCCCATGGTTCCACGTGAAACTATGCCTTGCTAAACAACCTTGTTCTTGATAAAAAGTATATGAATATTTAATATGTTAAAAAAAAATAATACAGATGTGATAGTTATAGGAGGAGGACATGCAGGTGTTGAGGCTGCTAATGCCGCTGCTAATATTGGGGCGCAGGTAAGCCTTATAACTCTGGACATTTCAAAAATAGGTGTAATGTCATGTAACCCAGCTATTGGAGGCATAGGAAAAGGGCATATTGTGAAAGAAATTGATGCGTTAGGAGGTATAATGTCCAAATGTGCCGACGAAGGAAGCATACAATTTAAAGTGTTAAATTCTAGCAAGGGTCCTGCGGTTTGGGGGCCAAGGTGTCAAGCAGACCGGAAATTATATAAGAAAGCAGTTGCTGAGGCATTGTTTTCAAATAGTAATATAGAAATATTGACTGGGATGGTAAAATCCTTGATTATAGAGGAAAATAAAGTCCTAGGAGTAGTTTTAGATAATGAAAAAAATATATACTCTAGCTCAGTTGTTATTACAACAGGCACTTTTTTGAATGGATTAATACATATAGGTAATAAAAAAATCGTGGCGGGGAGAATTAATGAAAATTCTTCTATAGAACTAGCAAAGTCTTTGCATGCCCTAGGCCTTCCAATGGCTAGACTCAAAACAGGAACTCCACCCAGAATAATAAAAAGTTCTATAGATTTTAGTGTGTTAGATAAAGACGATGGTGATTTATATCCTCATTTCTTTTCTATGGAAACTAAAAAAGAAAAAAATAAGCAGATATCTTGTTACTCTACATGGACCAACAATACTACTCATAATATTATCAAAAATTCGCTAGATCAAAGTGCTATTTACAATGGAAGCATTTCCTCTATTGGCCCTAGATACTGCCCGTCAATTGAAGACAAGGTGCATAGATTTGCAGACAGGAATAAGCACAGAGTAATGTTAGAGCCAGAGGGACTTAGCTCAGATATAATCTATCCTAACGGAATATCAACAAGTATTTCGGAAAAAATACAAGATGCTATGATAAAATCAATAAAGGGAATGGAGAATGCTAAGATTGCCCAGCCAGGATATGCAATAGAGTATGATCACCTAGATCCAAGAGCTCTGAGACACACATTAGAATCAAAAAAGATCAAAGGTCTTTTTTTTGCTGGTCAAATTAACGGAACAACTGGTTATGAAGAGGCAGCAGGACAAGGGCTTGTCTCAGGAATAAATGCAGCATTAAAGGCTGATAAGGAGGGGAATAGAAAATTTACTTTAGATAGAACACAGGCTTATATAGGTGTAATGGTAGATGATCTAGTTATGAGAGGAACCCCAGAACCATATAGAATGTTCACATCTAGAGCAGAATATAGACTATCCCTCAGGGCGGATAATGCAGATACAAGGCTGTCTGATATTGCAATTAATTTAGGTGTCTTAAAAGGTAATAGAAAAGATATATATTTGAAAAATAAGGAAAACTTGATAAAACTTAAGGCCATTACAGATAAAATTGAGTTGACTCCTAATCAGGCAAAGAATATGGGAATTGAAATTAGCTCTGATGGAAAGAAAAGAACATTATTTGATATTCTTGGATTTGAAACCACAAACTTAGTAGAAATTAAAAAGAACTTTTTAGAATTACAAGGTTTTGATTTCAAATTATTAGAAAGATTGAAAATAGAGTCTAGATATAAAGTTCATATAAAAAAGCAAAGAGAAGATATGCGTTCTTATCAAACAGAAAACAAGATTAAGTTGCCTGAAGACATTAATTATAGAGATATAGGAGGACTATCTAAAGAATGCATGATTGCTTTAGAAAAAACCAGACCAGAAAACTTAGCTTTGGCTTCTAAAATTCCTGGTATAACTCCTGCTGCGCTTACTTCTGTTTTATTATATACCAAGAAAATTAATACGAAGCAGAAAAAAGAATATAAAGAACTATGAATTCACAATTCTATATCGAACCCGATAAAGTTAATAAGATAGAAAGATACGTTACATTGTTAAAAAAATATCAACGACACTTTAATCTTATAGGAAACAGTACAATAAATAATATATGGGTTAGACATGTAGTGGACTCAGCTCAGATATTTAGGCTGCTACCTCAGGAAAAAAGCAATGCCTCCTTGATTGATGTAGGAAGTGGTGCAGGATTTCCTGGTATTATTCTAGCAATAATGGGAAGAAATGATGTTTTATTATGTGAAAAAAGCAGAAAAAAAGTAGACTTTCTCAATGAAGTTATAGAAAATTGTAAAATCAGGGCATCTATAATAAATAATAGAGTAGAGAATCTTAATCAGAACAACTGTTCAATTATAGTTTCAAGGGCTTTTTCTTCCCTTAAGAAACTTATAAAATCAACTATACATTTGATTAAAAAAGATACAACCTTAGTTTTACATAAAGGAAAAAAATATAAAGAAGAAATAGCAGAAGTTAATAAGAGATACTCTTTCAAAGCAGAATATTACAATAGTATAACCAGTGACGAGGGAAAAATTATAAAATTAAAAAACATAAAGATAAAATAATCGATGCAAAATACTAAAATCATCTCAGTTGTTAATCAGAAAGGAGGCGTAGGTAAAACTACAACTACAGTTAACTTAGGAACAGCTTTAGCTTCGATAGATAAAAAAATCTTACTTATTGATCTTGATCCACAAGGCAACCTGACAACAGGTCTTGGTGTAACTGAAGAAGAAAGAAGTAAAAATGTTTATGATTTGATAATAGATAATAAAAGTCTTGAAAACGTTATATTATCTACTAAGATACCCAATCTAAGTCTGATATCTTCAAACATTAATCTCTCAGGAATAGAATTTGAATTAGCTGATGATAAAGAAAAAACTAATAAACTTTATTATAAAATTAAGGAATTCTCCAAGAGTTTCGACTTTATTATGATTGATTGTCCTCCTTCCTTAGGAATACTAACTATAAACTCTTTAGTAGCGTCTAACTCAATATTAGTACCTTTACAGTGTGAATTTTATGCTCTAGAAGGATTAGCACAACTTCTGAGGACTATAGAAAAGGTCAGAAATAATCTTAATAATAAGCTTTCATTAGAAGGGATAATTCTTACAATGTATGATCCAAGGAATAGGCTATGTGAAGATGTTGTTATAGATGCAAAAAAGCACTTAGGTGATAAAGTTTTTAAAACCATTGTTCCACGGAATGTAAGACTATCAGAAGCTCCTAGCCATGGTTTACCAGCTATTTTATATGATCAAAAATGTTCAGGATCTATTGCGTATATAAATCTTGCTAAAGAATTTTTAAAAAGGGTAAATAAAAATTAGAGGAGAAAAAATATTAAGAAAAAAAGATTACAAACAGGATTAGGTATATTATTAGGGGAAAATAAGAAGTTTTCTGATGCGGGTGAGAAATTATCAATCAAAAATGGTACACTTTCAATACCCCTATCAAATATAAAACCTAATATAAATCAGCCACGAAAAAATTTTGATCAAAAAAGTCTAAAAGAGCTAGCAGTTTCAATAAAAAACCAAGGACTATTAGTACCCATCATAGTTAATGAAGACGAACATAAAGAAGATAATTATGTTATTGTAGCTGGAGAAAGAAGATGGAGAGCAGCCAAATTAGCAGGGCTAAAAGATATACAAGTAGTTTTAAATAAGAGCAGTGAGAAATCTTCAGTTTTATCGTCTATTATTGAAAATGTTCAAAGAGAGGATTTGAGTCCATTAGAAGAAGCAGAAGCTTATCAAGGATTGATTAAAAATTTTAAAATGACTCACGAAGAAGTTTCAAAATATACAGGCAAATCAAGAAGTTACATAACTAATCTAACTAGAATCTTAGGTCTTCCTAAAAAGGTTAAAAATTTTTTATCAGAAGGAAAAATTACATTTGGACACGCTAGGGCTCTTTTAGGTTTAAAAGATAAGGAGTTGAACAATATATTACTGAATATTATAAACAGAAAACTAAGTGTTAGAGAAACAGAGGAGCTAGCAAAAATACAAAAACCAGTTAACGAAAAAATTAAGAAATCAGAAGAAAAGGACATTAATATTCTAGATTATGAAAAGTATCTATCATTGAAACTAGGGTACGAAGTAGTTATAAAAGACAAGAAAGGTAAAGGATTTTTGTCAGTGAAATATAAAAGTTTAGAACAATTAGAAGGTATAATAAAATTATTCAATAACTAATTAGGTAATTCTTCCACAAACTTTTTAAGTAAAATTCTAGCAAGGTCTGGATTAGTTTTACAATTACTTTCCAATAAATTTAAATTCTCTATAGCATATTCAATACTTCTATAATCTACTGTAGAGAGCTGTTTTTGGATTTTAGTATGTCTTGAAAAATGAATAGGAGGATAGATATCCTTAACATTTTTTATGGATAATAATCTAGCTTTAAATAATAACATAACATGATTGGTTATGGTTCTTATTATTAGCATGAAATTAGCTCCTTCATCTATGGCTTTATCTATTATTGAGTTGATATAAAAAAAATCTTTTATAAATAAATTATCGCAAATGTAATCAAGTCGAGTAGTAGTATTATCTCCTATCCCATTTAATATATCCTCGTATGAAATAGGCTGGTTATTTGCAAATATAGCTAGTTTATCTAATTCCTTTTTTGTTATAAGCCTATCATTTCCTAATCTCTGACATAGATATTCTATATTATCCTTAGATATTACTAAGCCTAATTCTTTAGTATAATTATTTATAAAATTAAATAGGTTCTTACTGTTATCATGATAACAAGCGATAACAGCAAAATTATTCTTGTTCTTAAATAATTTTAATATTTTAGAGTCTGACTTTAAATTTGCAGATTCTAGCAAAATAAAATTAGCTTTTTCCATATCTAATGTTTCTAGGAACTCTATGATATCAGATAGATTCTTTACCAGGTCTAAATCAATATGGATTAAGCTTTTCTTAAAAAATATTGGTTTTTGATAAGCTAATTCAAATAACTTATTTTTTGTTTTAGCGAGATCTTCTGGCGTTAACTTAAAGACTTCTAGAGAATTATTATTAATATTTATTTGATTATTCAAAAATAAGTCAGACTTTTCTTTTACTAATCCTCTATCAGGTCCATATATCAACAAAGAGTTATATTCTTTTAAATCATTTAGAAATTTATCATATTGCCAGTCTTTTATAATCATATTAATTTTCTTGGGAAATAAATATTATTAAGCTATTGTATAATTTCTTTGAAAGATTTTTTGTATTTAATTCTATAGCATTATTTCTACTTGCTAAAGTGGATAGAACTTCTTCAGACGTTAGGTAATAGGGTGAATTTGCTTTTTCTTCAAAAGAATATATTAGCTTATCAAACCTTAATCTTTTATAAAGCTTAGCTTTTACGACTGTTTCTAATTCATAACCAGAAATTTTTCCATCTATATTATTTACTGTACTAGATGTAGAGACATTGGTTTCTAGAAACAAAATATATTTAATATCCTTTATAGATGGTAAATTCCTTAATAGTTCATTTTTTATGTTTTTTGATATCTTATTATCGTCTGTTTTAATGAAAAGGTTTTGTAAGAAATATTTATATTCAGTTACATTTTTATATAGAGGAGTATAGGTAGTACAGGAATTTACAGAAAATAATACTAAAGATATTATCAAAAATCTTCCCATTTTATATTACTACATTTAGTATCTTTTCTGGAACTACGATTATCTTTTTAATAGTTTTACCTTTAAGAAGAGATTTAGTCTCTTTTGAATCTAAAATAGCTTTTTCCGTTTGGGTTTTATTTAATCCTACTGGAAGAGTATGTATAAATTTTTTTTTCCCATTAATCTGCACAACTAGATTGACAGTTTCTTTCTCAAAAAATAGCCTATTGAATTCTGGCCAAGAGGCTTGGCAAACAAGGTTGTCCCTATATCCCAATAGTTTCCATAGCTCTTCTGCTAAGTGAGGCATCATTGGAGAAATCATTATAGTCCACTTTGACATAGCTATTTTCAAGCTAGATACTACTTCTTGATTAGAACCGCTAGTAGATATTTTCATGAAATAATTAGAAAACTCCCTAAGCAGTGCTACAGCTACATTATATTGAAAGCTATCCAAAGCATTAGTTATTTTTTGTATAAAGAAATGTGTTTTATTCCTTATATCAATCGCTGTTTTGTTATTGAATTCTATTTCTTCCATATTTTTTATACATTCTATATTTATATTCTTAAAGAAAGACCAAATCTTTAATATATATCTATGTGCTCCTTCTATTCCTTCATTACTCCATTCTAGTTTCCTTTCGGGTGGACTATCTGAAAGCATAAATATTCTAGCTGTATCTGCTCCATATTTTTTTATTATATTTACAGGATCCACAATATTCTTCTTTGATTTAGACATCTTTTCTGATCGAAATTCTTTTATTGGAGCTCCTGTTTTTTTATGAAGAAAATTGTTTTCTACTTTCTTTACTTCATCTGGATAAACCCAATTATTTTTTTCATCTTTATAAGTTTTATGACATACCATGCCTTGACAGAAAAGTCCTTCAAAAGGTTCATTAATGTCTAACTCACCTATATTTCTAAGAGCTTTTACGAAAAATCTAGAATATAATAGGTGCAAAACTGCATGTTCTATTCCTCCAACATACTGGTGGACAGGACACCATTTATTTATTTCATTCTTACTAAATTGAGAAGAATTAGGCTCTATAAACTTTAAGTAATACCATGATGAGTCAAAAAAAGTGTCTAAAGTATCAGTTTCTCTTACAGCTTTTAACCCTGTTTTTTTACAAGTAGTAAACTTCCATGTTGGATGATTATCTAAAGGATTACCTTTTTTAGAAAAATCTATATCCTTAGGAAGTTTTATTGGCAAATCACAATCTTCTACTGTTATTATCTTGCCATCTTCTCTGTAAATTATTGGAATTGGACAACCCCAGTATCTTTGTCGAGACGCACACCAATCTCTAAGTCTATATTTTGTTTGTTTTTTGCCTATATCTAATTTTTCTAAATGATTAATAATATATTCTTTTGCTTCTTCTACGGTCTTTCCATTAAGAAAACCAGAGTTGAATATCTCACCATCACCAGTGTAGGCTTCATTCGGTTTTCTCTTATTGTTAGATTTAACTACTTCCAAAACTTTTAAGTCATATTTAATAGCAAAGTCAAGGTCTCTTTGGTCATGAGCAGGTACTCCAAAAATAGCACCTGTTCCATAAGTAGATAATACAAAATTGGCAACATAAATAGGAAGCTTGTCTTTTTTAAATGGGTGCTGAACAAATACATTTGTAAAGACTCCTTTTTTAGGCTCTTTCTCTAGCATCTCTTCGTTGCTAAACGACTCTTGCCATTCTTTTATAAAACTATTAACTATTTCTGAACTATTTGAAATTATTTTCGCTAATGGGTGATCTGGCGCTATTGCTAAAAAAGTAGCACCAAAAATAGTGTCAGGTCTGGTACTAAAGACTTCAATGCTTTTTCCTAAATTTGGTACGCTGTTATCTACTATGATATTGAATTCTATTTGTACGCCCTCTGATTTACCTATCCAATTTTTTTGCATTGTTATAACATTATCTGGCCAATTCTTTAATTTATCCAAATCATTTAGTAGTTCTTCAGCAAATTTGGTGATAGAAAGAAACCATTGACTCAATAACTTTTTTTCTACATTGACCCCAGAACGCCATCCTTTTCCATCTATAACTTGTTCATTAGCTAATACTGTTTTCTCTTTAGGATCCCAATTTGCCCAAGCTTCTTTTTTATAAACTAGTTCAGATTTATAAAGCTTTATAAATAATTCTTGCTGATGTTTTATATATTCATCATTACATGTACTAATTTCTCTGGACCAATCATAGGAAATTCCCATAGACTTTAGTTGTTTTTTCATATTAAGTATATTCTCTTCAGTCCACTCCTTAGGATGAATACTATTTTCAAAAGCTGCATTTTCTGCTGGCATACCAAAAGAGTCCCAGCCCATAGGATGAAGCACATTGTATCCTTGCGACCTTTTATATCTTGCTAGTACATCTCCCAAAGTATAAACTCTAACGTGCCCCATATGTATACGCCCAGAAGGATATGGAAACATCTCTAAAACATAATAATTTTTTTCTTCAGAAGAATTATTGGATAAAAATATCTTTTTTTTTTCCCACTCATCTTGCCACTTTTCTTCGAGAACTTTTGCATTATAAATGATATCTGTACTATTCATCCTTTATAAGTCCTAAGAAGAACTAGTTCTAAGTTCAATAGCTTTATTGATTATCTTTCTCTCTATCGCAGATGATTTTTTTCTTTCTATATCTATATTCACCCATCTAGAGTTTTTTATTACTTGCCTGTGTATTGAAACCTTTAAAGATCCAGCTGTAATCTCATTAGAGAGAATTAGTACGGTTATTTTAAATCTCTCGGAAGTTTTCTTTTGACTGCTATACCAGTCTGTTATAATCAATCCACTTTTATTATCAACACTCGAAAGAGGGAAATCAGATAATACATCTAAGGAAGCCTTCCAGAGTAAATTACTTTTTTTAAAATCTAGACTAATCTCTTCGTCATCTTTTCTTTTAAAAAACAAATCTTGTAGGAGTCCCCGTCCTTTCTTGACTTTTGCCATTCTTTCTCTGTCCCTAGGCATAAATATCTTTTCATCATCAGAAAGTTGTCGAGTGTTTCCTCCACAATTAGCTAAAATTACAGATATAGCAAAAACAATAAGGAACTTAATTTTTATAGGGTTACTTGTCATATACTATGAAAGTATAAAAAAAAAGGAGGGTCAATGCAACCCTCCTTTAAATTTTAATACAATTAATCTCTAATCTTAATTAGAAACCAAAAGATAGTTTAGTTAGCACTACATCAGCATCTGTATATTTAGCATTTGCTTGATTTTCTTCATGTGACATATAAGCGCCTTCAATGTTTACTCCACCGCCTAGGTTGTATCCAAAAGAAACTCCTGAGATTGTTTGGTCATTCATAAGTGATTGTCCAGTAATCTTAGTTTCTGTTTCAACATTGAAATACCCGACACTAAAATTTCCCATGTCATATCTAGCAGCTAAAGTTGATCCAGTGTCATCTCCATCGTCAGTATTAGACTCGTCTAACAAAGAATCACCAGCATCATTGTATCTATATATTGCAGTAAGACCAGCATACTTTACTTGTGCTGACCAAGTAGTAACTTCTACATCATTATATTTAGTTGTTCCACTAATAAATGGCGAATTTGCAGTTACCATTCCATAGGTTAAACCAAATGAACCACCTTCGAAAGGCATTTCATACTTTGCTACCACATCAAATCTATCTGAATATTGAGTTGTAGCACTGTTACAATCTGATTTACTTGCATTAGCTGATGTATCTGTACTACATGATGAATAATCCGCTCCAAAAGAAAAGCCTTCATATACATTACTCATATACCTAATTCTCATGTGATCAAGTGCATAGCCAACTTCATCATAAGCACCAAAGTTTGTAGTATCAATTAAGTGATATCTTTCATATTGATTATTATCTGGCTCAGCTGTAGGTACTAATGTTGTACCTCTATAATGCATCATAGAACCTGTTGAAAAGTTATTACCAATTGCTAAGTTACCAAAGTTACCAGAAAAGATAATATCGTTCTGATCTACTGCTACACCATCAGTATCCGCATCTCCTCCATTATCAACATCTTTGGCTATTGTGTAAGTACCTGTCACGGTAATACCACTATCTAAAGTAGTAGTTCCAACAGCTATTAGTCGGGTAAACCTACCATTAGATAAATTTCCGTAGCTCCTATCTTCATCAACTGTAGAAGAAAGGCTAAGTTGTGTAGACTGATCTGCTGAACCCATGTAGAATTCTTGATAGCCTGACAACTTTAATTCTGCATTAGCAATGTTTACTAGAAAAACTGCGTAAACCATAGCTAAAATACTTAAAAGTGTTTTTTTCATGTTTTAATACTCCTGTAAAAAAATTTTGCATCATAGAGAAAGTCTGCTCATATCGTAAATCCTCTATATCCGCGTAAATCAATATTAATATGTTCATAATTAAATACAACTATTTTGTAACAAAATTGTAAAAAAAGATATTAAAAGTGACATAATTGCAACAGTTTTAAATGCAGGAAATTAATCTAAGTAGCCACCATGCACCGTATAAGCAGAATGGCAATTATAAAAGATAATACTTTAAATAAATCTGATAGAAGTTTTTTTACCAAATCAATGAAAGTACCCATGCTTTCTAGAGAAGAGGAAAAGGAATTAGCAGAAAATTGGGTTTTAAAAGAAGACAAAAAATCAATGCATAAAATAATAAGAGCATATTCAAAACTAGTAATAGCATTTGCGATGAAATTTAAAAATTATGGTTTGCCAATTAATGACTTAGTTCAGGAGGGGCATATTGGCCTAATGCAAGCCATGTCTAAATTTGAGCCTCAAAGAGAAATAAGATTTTCAACTTATGCTTCATGGTGGATTAGATCTTCTATTCAAGACTTTGTCTTAAAAAATTGGTCTATTGTAAGGACAGGAACAACTGCATCACAAAAAGCACTTTTTTTTAGTTTAAGAAGATTAAAGCTAGAATTGAGCAAATATAGTAAAAATGAAATAGAAGTTAGAAAAAAAGTTGCAGAGAAACTTAATATCAAATGTTCTGATGTAGAAAATATGGAAAACAGATTTCTATCTGAAGATAAATCTCTAAATGCAAAAGTCTCTGATGATTACAATCAAGAGTTCGGAAATTTTATCGTTGATGAAAGCTCTTTAGGTGAACCCGAACTAGTGGATAGATTGGATTTAACTAGAAAAAGATCATGGTTTAAAGTTGCTATGAGAGAATTAGGCATAAGAGAAAGTCAGATTATAGCTCTGAGGCATTTAAATGAGAATCCATTGACATTAGAAAAATTAGGTAAGTTATTTAACATTAGCAAAGAAAGGGTTCGACAAATAGAAAACAGAGCGATAAAAAAACTAAAGTTTCTTGTTAAGAGAATTTCAAATAAAAATTTAGAAAAAAATAGATACTAATACTTTCCGATCTCCACAATTATTTATATGTTGATTCGATACTGCTTTGCAGGAGGCTTTGCCAATCAAAGTATTTGTAAAAAATTTAATAATGAGCTGATTGAGAATTTTGTAGCTTTTCTAATGGCGGTGAAAAATTTGTAAGGTCAACACCTATAACTGCACTTTTATATTCTTCTATTGTAGGAATTCTTCCAAGAATTGCTGATAGAACTACAACAGGAGTAGAGGCAAGAAAGGATTCGCCTTTTTTCTCTATAGAATCTTCGACAACCCTACCTTTAAATAGTCTCGTCGACGTGGCCACTACGGTATCGCCTTTCCCTGCTTTTTCCTGATTTCCCATGCATAGATTACACCCAGGTCTTTCAAGATATAATATATTTTCGTATTCTACACGAGCAGAGCTTTTTGGTTTGATGTCATCAAATTCAAAACCAGAATACTTTTGTAAAATGCTCCAATCGCCTTCTTCCTTAAGCTCATTAATTATATTATAGGTTGGTGCAGCAACAACTAGGGGAGCTTTAAATTTAACATATCCAAAATTTTCTTCCAGATTACGAAGCATATGAGCAACAATTTTTATATCACCTTTATGAACCATACATGATCCTACGAACCCTAAATTTACTGGTTTTTCATCTCCATAATAAGAGATAGGCCGTATAGTGTCATGTGTGTAACGTTTTGAAATATCAACATTATTTACATCTGGATCAGCAATCATTGGCTCATCTATTTGGTCTAATTCTATTTCAACATTCGCGAAATACTTTGCACTTTCATCAGGAAATAATGCTGGCTTTTCTCCTGATTCAATTTGAGAAATTCTTGTGTCAGCAATCTTGAGTAAGTTATGAAGCATTTTGTTTTTATTATCCATACCGTTATCAATCATCAGCTGTATTCGTTTTTTTGAAATCTTAAGAGACTTAATAAGTGTGGAATTTTCAGAAATACAGATTGAGGCTTTTGCTTTCATTTCTGCGGTCCAGTCCGTAAAAGTGAAGGCTTGATCTGCTAATAATGTTCCAGTATGAACTTCAATAACTCTACCTTGGAAAACATTATCACCAAATTTTTTAAGCATTTGAGCTTGCGTTGCATGTACAACATCACGAAAATCAATATGATTGGCCATTTTTCCTTTAAAAGTTACTTTTACAGACTCGGGTATTGGCATCGTTATTTCACCAGTCGCTAAAGCAAGTGCTACTGTTCCTGAGTCGGCTCCAAATGCAACACCCTTCGACATTCTAGTATGAGAGTCTCCTCCTATTATGATAGCCCAATCATCAACTGTTATATCGTTCAAAACTTTATGAATTACATCTGTCATAGAAGGGTAAATATTTTTGGGATCTCGTCCCGTTATTAGACCAAATTGATACATGAACTTCATTAGCTTAGGTGTATTTATCTGGGCCTTAAAGTCCCATACTGAAGCAGTATGGCACCCTGATTGATAAGCCCCATCAATAGTAGGTGAAATCTTTTTCGCAGCCATAGAGTCCAATTCTTGTGCAGTCATTAATCCTGTTGTATCTTGTGAACCAACAATATTAACTCTCACTCTAGCGTCTGAACCCGCATGCAAGGTATTAGTCTTTTTCTCTCCAATAAAATTGGCATTGAAGATCTTTTCAACTGCTGTAAGTCCTTGATTAGAATACGATACTTTCTTTGAAGGAGAATATACTGATTTTAAAGGGATATTCAGAGCGTTACAAGCAAAACTCTGCAGCTTTTTTCCAAAAACAATTGCATAAGATCCACCTGCTTTCATAAATTCCAGCTTTTGAGCACTAAAGGATGAAGACAGGTCTGCTAATTCTTCAGTTGCGTTTTCATTGTAAAGTTTCTTTTCCCTTGTATTAATCTTGAGGAGAGTTCCTGTTCCTACAGAATATTTTTGTTCAAGAATGGGGGTATTATTATTGTTGATAACTACTCTTCCATTTGAGTCCAGTTTTTTAACCCAATTTTTTAAATCTACACCTATGCCTCCTGCAACGCCTACTGTCGTTAAAAAGATAGGGGAAATTCCATTTGTTCCGGCAACTATCGGTCCGTAGTTAACGAAAGGAATATAAGGACTGAACTTTTTTCCTGTTAATAAAGCTACATTATTTATACCAGACATTCTCGAAGAACCTACACCCATAGTTCCCTTTTCAGCAATTAACATAACCCTCTTATTAGGATTCCTTTTTTGAAGTTCTTTAATCTCAGCTTGTGCATCTTCTGAAATCATACACCTCCCATGAAGTTCTCTATCTGAACGGGAATGAGCTTGATTTCCTGGTGACAACAAATCAGTAGATACATCTCCTTCTCCAACAACGTAGGTGACAATCTCTATTTCTTCATCTATATCTGGAAGCTTAGTATAAAAATCTCCTTCTGAGTAACTTTGAAGAATGCTTTTAGCAATAGTATTTCCTTCTATATAAGCTTCTTCAAGTCGAGAAGTATCTTCCTCATAGAGAAAAACCTGGGTTTTAAGTATATTTGCTGCATCTAAAGCAATTTTAATGTCTTCGCCTAATGCTAAATCAATTAATACTCTAATTGAAGGGCCGCCTTTCATATGAGATAAAAGCTCAAAAGCATAAGATGGAGAAAGATCTTTTAGTATAGATTCACCTAAAATAATTTCTTTCAAGAAATTTGATTTTTCTAATGCTGCAGAGGTTGTTCCTGGTAAAATGTTATAAATAAGTAATTTGAGCGAGTCATCTCTAAGCTTATTTTTCTCGTTTTTAATCTGAAAAATTAGCTCTTTTACCAATAGACCATTATCTATAGGTTTAGGTGAAAGCCCTTGTTCTTTTCTATTTTTTATTTCGTTTAAATAGGTTTTATATAAACTCATAATAGACCCTAAGTAAATTGTAGATTAAATGGTTTTATACTTATAATTAAAAGCTATACACATTATAATTTAATTTAGTAAGAAATCAAGCTATGGCTATATTAGATTTAGTTCTAAATACTACTAATCTCGTTAAATCTAATATTTTTATTATTGTTTTATTGTATGACTTACTCTGGAGAACCTTTTCCTGGTTTATCTGAAAAATATTTCTTATATTTATCACTTTCTCCTTCAAAATTTTTACCATCTTCTGGAGGGTCATTTTTCCTAGTAACATTTGGCCATTTAGAAGAAAATTCTTCGTTCAAAGGAGCCCAATTACCTGCTTTTTCATCAGAATCAGGAATTATCGCTTCTGCTGGACACTCAGGTTCGCAGACTCCACAATCAATACACTCATCTGGATTTATAACTAGCATATTTTCTCCTTCGTAAAAACAGTCGACAGGGCATACCTCACAACAGTCCATA
>MDTB01197574.1_pt1 | contig 18578 bp, 18 predicted proteins | sample 811161 | NCBI WGS metagenome assembly MDTB01 (sample SAMN05326650, study PRJNA326480) | marine metagenome | isolation source: seawater | place: Mediterranean Sea | collected 2009
AAACTTAAACAAATATCAAAATAAAACTAAAGAAGAAATTAAAGAACATAGAGAAAAGAAATTTTTAGAGATGGGAAGAGAATTCTTAGAAATTTAAAATCTATTTGCAGACCAATTAAAGAAAGTATTATTTAATATTCTTTAAAATAAGATTGATAATTTTTGAAAAAAATTATTTATTAAAGAAAATATGTTTTCAACGGTGAAGAATTTCATGGAGTTAATTCGTAACTTTTCCACAACAATTTTTATATTTCTTTCCTGTTGCTGGACACCTTGCGTTTCTTGGAATTTTTTTATTTCCCGAATTTTCTAAACAGTTTTTTTCTTGATTTCTTGGTATCTCTCGGTTATTTTCTGAAACTTCATTTTTTATTTCTACAAAACTTATTAATCTAGAAACATTTTCTCTAATATTATTCATCATATCTTCAAACATTACAAAGGCTTCCTGTTTATATTCACTTAAAGGATCTCTTTGACCATATGCTCTCAAAGAAATACCTTGTCTAAGATGATCCAGTGAAAGTAAATGTTCTCTCCAACTTTGATCAATAATCTGGAGAAGTAAACTTTTTTCAGCCATAGAAAATAATTCATTTCCGTAATCTGTTTTCTTTTTTCCAATATGAATATCTGATATTTCTTTAATTTTTGATTTTATATCATCGAGATTAAAATTTTTAATAGTTTTTACCTCTTGAAAATTAGCATCAATATTTAAATTTTTTTTAGTTTCTTCAATTATTTTAGATTCTATTTTTTCATCATATAAATTTATATCTTGTATATGATTATCTACTAATTTTTCAATATAATCATGTCTCATATCAACAATTAGTTCTTCGACATTAATATTATTAATTACTTCTTTTCTTTGAGAATAAATTATTTTTCTCTGTTCATTCATAACATCATCAAATTTTAGAAGACTTTTTCTAATTTCAAAATTTCTTCCTTCAACTTTTTTTTGTGCTCTTTCAAGAGCCTTACTAATCCATGGATGTTGAATAGATTCACCTTTTTCTAAACCGAGTTTTTGTAAAACAGTATCAAGTTTTTCTGAACCAAAAATTCGCATTAAGTCATCCTCAAGAGAAAGAAAAAACCTTGAAGAACCTCTATCACCTTGACGACCTGACCGACCTCTTAATTGATTATCAATTCTTCTAGATTCATGTCTTTCTGTACCAATAATATATAAACCACCAGATTCAAGGACTTCTTTTTTTCTTGCTAAAGAAGAACTACTATCATCACCCACATTTCCACCTAATTGAATATCTGTTCCTCTTCCTGCCATATTTGTTGCTATAGTGACTTCTCCGGCTAAACCTGCATTAGCAATAATTTCTGCTTCTTTTTCGTGATATTTAGCATTTAAAACTTTATGTGGAATTTTTTCCTTACTTAATATTTTTGATAAATGTTCTGAATTTTCAATTGAAATTGTTCCAACAAGACATGGTTGTTTTTTTGTCTGAGATTCTTTTATAAGTTTAATTATTGCCTCATATTTTTCTTCAGAAGTTCTGTATATTTCATCATCAAAATCTTCTCTTATCATTAACTGATTTGTTGGAACTTCAACTACTTCTAATTTATAAATATCAAAAAATTCATCAGCTTCAGTTTTAGCCGTTCCAGTCATTCCAGATAATTTATTATATAGTCTAAAATAATTTTGATAAGTAATTGATGCCAATGTTTGATTTTCTAATTGAACTTCTAAATTTTCCTTGGCCTCTAATGCTTGATGTAAACCATCAGAAAACCTTCTACCTTCCATCGCTCTTCCTGTAAATTCATCAACAATAAGTATTTTTTGATTTTGAACTAAATAATCTACATCTCTTGTAAAAAGAAATCTTGCTTTTAATGCCTGATTAGTGTGATGAACTAAGGTTACATTATTAACATCATAGAGATTTCCTTCTTTTAAGAATCCTGCTTTTTTGAAAATATTTTCAACTTTTTCAATTGCTTCTTCTTTTATTGAAATTGTTTTTGACTTTTCATCCTTATCATAATCAGCAGCCGATATGGTTGAAATAATCTTGTCTATTTTTTTGTAAAGTTCTGAAGATGTTTCTGCAGGACCTGAAATCACTAGTGGAGTCCTCGCTTCATCAATCAAAATTGAATCAACTTCATCAACTATTGCATAATTAAAGTCTCTTTGAACAATTTGATCTTTAGAATATTTCATATTATCTCTTAAATAATCAAAACCAAATTCATTGTTTGTTCCGTATGTTATGTCACATAAGTATGCTTGCTTTCTTTGTGTGTCATCAAGACTATTAACAATATAGCTAGTTGAAAGACCAAGTTTTTTAAAAACCTGCCCCATCCATTCAGCATCTCTTTTAGCTAAATAATCATTTACAGTAACTACATGAACTCCTTTACCGGTTAATGCATTTAAATATGCAGGTAACGTTGCAACTAATGTCTTTCCTTCACCTGTTTTCATTTCGGCAATCATACCTTTATGAAGTATAATTCCTCCAATTAACTGGACATCAAAATGTCTTTGATTAAGCGTTCTCTTCGAGGCCTCTCTCACATTAGCAAAAGCTTCTGGAAGTATTTCATCAAGTGTTTTTCCTTTTTTAATTAGTTCTTTAAATTCCTGAGTTTTACTAACTAGATCATCATCACTTAATTTTTTGTAATTTTTCTCTAATTCATTAATCCTTTTAATCGTTGGATCAAAAGATTTTAACAATCTATCGTTTGAAGTCCCAAGTATCTTTTCTGCAATTTTTTTAAACATTTTATTTTTTATTTTTTATTTAAATGTTTTATAAACTATAAATTAAAATTAGAATATTAAATATTAAAACTTTTATGAAAATTTCTCCTTTTTCACCCCAAAAAAAACAAAATGTTCAAATTTTAGATGGAATAAGTATTGCTGTCACTAATTGTGGACTAAAAAAAAATCTAAAAAATGATTTAGTCCTCATAAAACTCTCTAATCCAAGTAATATTTTGGGTTATTTTACTACATCTAAAACACCTGGTGAACCAATCAAATGGAATAAGTCAATTATTGAATTTGGCAAGGTATCATTAATCTTAATAAATTCAGGTAACGCAAATGTTTTTACAGGAAAAAAAGGTGAATATGCATTAAAAAAAATTGTCAGTGAACTTTCTATAAGAATGAATATTCCAAAAAAAGAAATATATATTGCTTCTACTGGAGTTATTGGAGAATTACTTGATGAAAAAAAAATAATTAAACAAATTCCTGTACTAATTGAAAATCTAAATAACAGACCAGAAGAATGGATAAAAGCCGCTAATGCAATTAGAACAACTGATACTTTCCCAAAAATTGAGAGTAAAAAATTAGGTTTAAAAAAAGATATTATAATTAATGGAATTGCTAAAGGTTCTGGAATGATTGCGCCAAATATGGCGACAATGTTAGCTTTTATATTTACTAATGCTAAATTAAGAAACAGCTTATTAAAAAAAGAATTCGGTAAACTAGTAAATCAAACTTTTAATTCCATTACTGTTGATGGAGAAAAATCTACTAGTGATATGGTTTTATTTGTTTCAATTGAAAATAAAAAGCAAAAAAAAAAAATAGTTTTAAAAAGTGAGACTGATTTATTTCTAAATTGTTTGAAAGATTTAATGAAAAGTTTAGCCCAGAAAATTGTTCAGGATGGCGAAGGAGCAAAAAAATTTATAACTCTAAACGTATCAGGTGCTAAGAATGATAAAGAAGCTAAAATAATTGCATTATCGGTTGCAAATTCACCTTTATTTAAAACCGCTATTGCAGGAGAGGATTCAAATTGGGGTAGAATAATAATGGCTATTGGAAAAACAGATACTAAAATTGATAGCAAAAAAATTTCCATTAAGTTTGGGAATATTCAAATTCTCAGAAAGAGTAGATTAACAAATAAATTTAAAGCTTCCTTGCTAGATGATTATATGAAGAATAAGAAAATAGATATTTCTATTGATTTAGGAATAGGTAAAGGAAATTCACAAGTATGGACTTGCGACTTTACAAAAGATTATATTAAAATTAATGCTGATTATAGAACGTAAAGCTTCACATAATATTTCTGTTGTTGCTGGAATACTAATTGATAATAGAAATTTTTTGATATCAAGTAGGCCAAAAAAAAAAGATTATGAAGGTTTTTGGGAATTTCCAGGTGGAAAGGTAAATTATAGTGAATCAAAAGAGGAGGCATTATATAGAGAGATAAAGGAAGAGCTTAATACAGAATTAGATATGGATTCTATTAGATTTTTTAATCAATATATCTTTAGTTTTCCAAAATATAAAGTTTCATTAAATTTTTATTTTTGTAAAAAATGGAATGGTAGTATTATTCCAATGGAAGGTCAAAAAGTAAAATGGATAAAGGCTACTGAAATCTCTCAATATGAATTTCTACCTTCAAATAATAAAGTATTAAAAAAAATTATAAACGAACTAGATTAGTTTCCCCACATTGTTAATGAAATTATTTCACAAGTAGCTTTAATTTTTTTTTGACTGTCTGAAAAAAATTTAACATACTCATCATTAACGGAATTTATTAAATTTTTTGTTGTTAGACTTTTATTTCTTTTAATTAGACAATTATTTTCCCCAATACCTTTTATATCCTTTAAAAGATCATACACAGAATTGTATTTAACGTTAAAAATTGAAATATCAGAGACTATTTCTTTAAATCCAATTTTACTGAATATATTTCCTGCATCTATCATATCAATATAAGGGATAATTCTTTGATAAACTTTTTTCTTTAAAATTTCGTCGCTTCTAATGAAACTATTTCTGAGTTCAATTAAAGTTTTACCTCCAAAGTAAGAACAAAAAAAAACGCCATTTTTATTTAAGAGTCCTTTTATTTGTAGACCAAGTCCGTAAATATCATCTATTCTATGTAAACATAAATTACTAATAATTAGATCATATTTGCCTTTGATTGGCATAGGAAAAAAATTTCCAATTAATTTTGAGACATTACTATTATAATTTTTCTTAGATTGCAGAAATTCAAACTCAGACAAGACTATCAAATTTTCAAACTTTAAATTATTTATTTCATTAAGTAATTCCTCAGAATCTGAGGTAATTAAAAGTATATTTTTAAAATTAGAGTTTACCTCGGTTATTTTTTGAAAAAAAATTTTTGCAAATTTTTTATAGATAAAATTGTGATTTTCCCAATTTTTGAATGCTTTATTTTTAGAAAAAATTGTTGCTTTTGTATCAAAAATTTTTAATGTCATTATAGTTCAAATAAATATTTTATATGAAAAAGATTATAATTTATTCTTCATCAATTTGTCCATATTGTATTGCAGCAAAAATATTGCTAACGAAAGAAGGTCTAAGTTTTGAAGAAAAGATAATTGATGGAAATCAAGGTTTGAAAGAATTAATGATTAAGAAGACTAATGGCAAAACTTCAGTACCACAGATTTTTTTCAATGAGAAACTTATTGGTGGTTATGATCAATTACTTGCATTACATAAGTCATTATCTTTAAAAGATATGGTTAAGGATTAAAATGAGTAAATTCTATGTTTCTTGTATACAAACTAATAGTACATCTGATCCAATTATAAATATTAAGAAAACACTTGTTTTAATTAAAAAAGCAATGATTAAAAAAACTGATTTGATTTGTTTACCTGAATGTGTGGGAATTTTGACAGATAATAAAAAAAAATTAGATAGTTTTTTTTCAAGAAAACAAAATATATTTCTAGACTTTGTCATAGAATCAGCAAAAAAATTTAATGTACATATAATAATTGGTTCTTTGCCAGAAAAAAAAAGAAACGGAAAATATCTAAATAGGTCTTATTTGGTTGATAACAAAGGATACATAAAAACATCGTATGATAAAATAAATCTATTTGATGTAAAATTAAGTAATATTGAGAGTTATTTAGAATCTTCAATATATGATCCTGGTAATACAATTAAATTAGGATCATTGCCATGGGGTAAAGTAGGAATGTCTATTTGTTATGATTTGAGGTTCCCAATGCTTTATAAAAAACTAGCTAAAAAAGGAGCATTATACCTTTCAATTCCTGCTGCATTTACCGAAACAACTGGCAGAGAACATTGGCATTCATTAATTAGAACAAGAGCTATAGAAAATGGTTGTTTTGTTTTTGCCCCTGCTCAATGTGGAACTCATGATAATGGTAGAAGAACATTTGGACATTCATTAATTGTCGATCCGTGGGGTAGGGTTTTAGCTGAAGGTAAAAATAAACCAACGGTTGTGTATGCAGAAATTGATTCTTCTCAAATAAAAAAAATTAGAGACAAAATTCCTTCAATGACTTTTTATGGCACTTAACTTTTTAAAAACTGCGTATTGAATAATAGACTTTTTATTATTAAAAACTCTTAATCCCTGATCAAATTCAAGAATCTTTAGATCTGCTTTAGCAATAGATTTTAATTCATTTTTTTTTAGTAAATAATTTTTATTATTAGGTCTTCCATATTCTTCGTTTCCTAACATAAATGTTTCATATATTAAAATTCCTTCTTTTTTTAAAAGTGTAGGTAGAAAACTTAAGAGAGGCCTATAAAGGTAACGAAAAACTATTATTAGATCAAATTTTTTATTGAATGGTGGTTTTGAAATATAATTTTTAATTTTTTGTTCCAGATCAATATTAAAAAAATTTATATTTTTATGTGAATCAAATTTTTTCTCTAAACTTTTATTTATATCTATAGCAGTAACATTCCAGCCATTATTTGCTAAATCTATTGAATTTAAACTATGTCCACAAGCAATATCTAAAGCATTACAATTTTTAGAACTTTTTATGAAATATTCTGAGAACTTATTATTTGTTTCATTTAATTTGTTCATTTTATAAATAAGTTCCCGTAAAAAAATAATTTATTTTATCGGAACTACTATAGTTCCAAACTTTAGTAATTGGGTTATAGGTGGAACCTTTAATTTTTACTTTACTAAAACTTGACAAAAAAAGTTGAGCTTTTATTTGATTGGGGGAAATAAACTTTTTCCATGAATGAGTATTTTTTGGAATTATTTTGAGAATATTTTCAGCAAAAAAGATAGCAAATAAATAAGAACTTATTGTTTTATTAATAGTTGAGCCAATTAATCTTCCTTTTTTAACCATAAGTTTATTTATACAATTTAGGAATAATTTGATATCATTAACATGCTCAAGAACCTCCATACAAAGAATTACATCAAATTTTTCTTTACTTTTAAATTCAGTTACTTCCTTATTTTGATATTCAATCTTTAAATTGTTTTTCTTAGAGTGTATTTTTGCAATTGAAATTGCTTTTTTGCTAGTATCAATACCGGTAACCTTTGCACCTAATCTGGCCAATGGTTCACATAAAATTCCACCACCACAACCAATATCTAAAATTTTGATATTTTTTAGTAATTTAAAGTCTTTTTTATTTTGGACTAAATTCAAATTCTTCTTTATGAAATCTATTCTAATTTTATTAAATTTGTGTAAAGGTTCGAATGGTCCACTTAAGTCCCACCACTCATCGTAAAAGTCATCAAATTTTTTATTTTCTTTTAAATCTTTAGTAGATAAATTATTAATGTTCATTTTAATAAGTATATTAATTCAATTAAAAACTTAGTACTTTATAAATTAAAAATAAAGGTTTTTTATGTCTATTATTGTTATGAAATTTGGTGGAACATCTGTCGCAGATATAAAAAAAATTAAATTAATATCTAAAAAAATTATTAGTAGTGTAAAAAAAAAAAATAAAGTAATTGTTGTTGTATCTGCTATGGGAAGTTTTACGGATAAACTTGTTTCCGATTTTTCAATGGTAAGTAAATGTTTTTTTAACTCTGAATATGACACAGTAATATCAGCTGGAGAGCAGATTTCGGCTGGAATAGTTGCATCATATTTATTAGAAAAAGGAATTAAATCAAGGTCAATGCTGGGTTGGCAAATACCATTAGTAACTGATCTATTTTATGGAAAAGCCAGAATTAGTGAAATTAATGATAAGGAAATAAAAAAAAATTTTAAAAATTATGATGTTATTGTAATAGCTGGATTTCAAGGAGTAACAAATGAAAATAGAATTTCCACACTAGGTCGAGGTGGTTCTGATACTAGTGCAATTGCAATAGCAATTTCAGTGGGTGCGGAAGTATGTGAAATTTATACTGATGTTGATGGAATTTTTACTGCAGATCCAAGAGATGTTCCAAAGGCAAAAAAAATTAAAAGAATAACTCACGAAGAAATTTTAGAAATGTCTTCACTTGGTTCTAAAGTTTTACAACCAAGATCAGTTGAATTAGCTATGAAATATGGTATGAAGATTAATGTGGGTAGTTCTTTTACAAATAAAAAAGGAACATTGGTTAAAAAAGAGGAAAAAAAAGTGGAAAAAGAATTAATTACAGGCATTTCATCATCTGATGAAGAGGCAAAAATTACTTTGATTGGAATTCCAGATACTCCTGGAGTTGCATCTAAAATATTTAGTCCTTTGGCAGAAGCAAATATTAATATTGATATGATTGTACAAAATATTACAGATGATGGACAACTTACTAGCCTTACTTTCACAGTTAATAATGATGAATCAGACAAAGCCGAAAATGTATTGAGAGATTCAAAATTAAAGTTTAATAATATTCATGTGGATAAGAAAATTTGTAAAGTATCAATTGTTGGAGTTGGTATGAAAAGTAATGTTGGTGTAGCTAAGAAAATGTTTGAAACTTTAGCTAATAAAGGTATTAATATCCAAGTGATTTCAACTTCTGAAATAAAAATAAGCGTTTTAATTTCTAAAGAAAAAAAAAAGATAGCACTGCAGGCACTTCACAGAGTTTACGGATTGGATAGAAAAATTGTATAATGAATCAAAGTAAATTTTTAAAACTTGACTCCATTTGGAAAAAGGGAAGAGATTTTTTGGGAACAGAATTTCCAATTATGGGTGGTGCAATGACATGGGTTTCTGAAAAAAATTTAGTTTCAGCAATTTCAAATGCCGGAGGTTTTGGAGTCTTAGCTTGTGGTGGGATGAATGCAAAAGAATTAGAAAGTGAAATTATAGAAACCTCCAAAATGACTAATAAACCATTTGGTGTAAATTTAATTTTAATGCATCCTAAAATAGACGATTTAATAAATACATGTATATCAAATGGTATAGAATTTGTTGTTTTTGCTGGAGGATTTCCAAAAAAAAGTCAAATTGAAATATTAAAAAAAAAAAATATAAAGACATTAGCATTTTCAACGACTTTATCTATTGCAAAAAAAATGATAAATAATGGTGTAGATGCATTGATTATTGAAGGAAGTGAGGCAGGAGGTCATGTTGGACCAGTTTCAACTAATGTTTTAGCTCAAGAAATTTTGCCACATATTTTTGAAATACCTATTTTTGTTGCTGGTGGCATTGGAAGAGGTGAGATATTTTTAAATTATCTGCAATTAGGTGCATCAGGCTGTCAAATAGGTACTCGATTTGTATGTGCAACTGAATCTATAGCTCATCAAAATTTTAAAAATATATTTATTAAATCGGAAGCTCGAAATGCTCAAGTTTCAGTTCAACTAGATGATAGACTTCCAGTAATTCCGGTGAGGGCTATTAATAATAAAGCGTCAAAACTTTTTTTAGATAAACAAAGAAGTATATTAAAATTATTAGAAAAAGAAGAAATTTCTCTTAGAAATGCACAGTTAAAGATTGAAAGATTCTGGGCAGGTTCATTAAAAAAAGCTGTAATTGATGGTGATATAGAAAATGGCTCATTGATGGCTGGACAAAGTGTTTCATTAGTAAAAAAAGAGCAAACCTCAAAACAAATTATTATAGAAATTGTTGAACAGGCATTAGAAAAGTTAAATCCATAGGTATTAAAGTACATAACTAATATGACAGAAGAAGCTAAAACAGATATTAATATTTCAAATATTTTAGAAGAAATTGGTAAAAAGATTTCTCTCTCTCGAAAAGCTTCTAGAAAAAAAATTGATTCAATTTCTAGAACTTTAAAGATAAGTTCTCAATACTTATTAGCAATAGAAAATGGAGATGTAAATAAGCTTCCATCGAGGGTTTATTTAAAGGGTTTTGTAAAGAGTTATGCAGAATATTTTAATGCTGATATTTCAAGAGAATTAGAACTTCTAGATACACATTTTAAGCAATTGGAAACAAGAGATACTCCTGAAAAAGTTAATAGTAAAATTTTTGAATCAATGCCAAACCAAAAAGTTTTTATCGTTACTTTAATAATTTTTGGGGTGATCTTTTTTCTATGGGATAATTATAAAAAATCAATAGATCTTAGTTTAGAGAATTTAGATATAAAGAATAATGATTCTTCTAAAGAATTTATTAAAGAAGTAAATATAACAAACTTGAAAAAAAATAATAATTTAGAAGAAAATCTCAAGATGGAAGAAGAAAAAATTAATGAAGGTGAAGTCTTAGCTGAAAAAAAAGTCATATATGATGATACTATGCAACAAAACAATTTTTTAGGAGTTAAAAATAAATTAAAAATTATTTTTCTAGATAAAACCTGGATTCAAATTAAGGCTGTGAATGGTTCAATTATTAAATCTGGAATATTTGAGAATGGAGAAGTAATATTTTTAGAAAAAGATGAAGAAAATAATGATTTTTATATTGATACTGGAAATGCTGGTGGATTTAAACTAATATTCGAAGATAAAGAATTACCAATTTTAGGAGAAATTGGATCTGTGAAAAAAAATATTTCATTAGTTAAAAAAATTAAAGAAGTAAAAAATTAATTGTAATTTGGAAATTTAATGAGTCTTAGGCCTTGGCGAGATATACAAAGAAAAAAAACTAAACAAATTAGTGTTGGAAATGTAAAAGTTGGAGGAGGAGCTGCAATATCAGTTCAATCTATGACAAATACACTTACAACTGATGTTAAGGCAACAATTAAACAAATTCAAGCATTGGAAAACGTTGGTGCAGACTTGGTAAGAGTATCCTGTCCTGATGAAGACTCAACAAAAGCCTTAAAAAAAATTATTAAAGAGGTTAAAATTCCTATAATTGCTGATATTCACTTTCACTATAAAAGAGCTATTGAAGCAGCTGAATCGGGTGCAGCATGCTTAAGAATTAATCCTGGTAATATTGGAAAAAAGGAAAAAGTCAAAGAAGTTATTAAAGCTGCTAAGGATAATAATTGTTCTATGAGAATTGGAGTAAATGCTGGAAGTCTAGAGAAAGATCTTTTAGAAAAATATGCAGAGCCCTGTCCTGAGGCAATGGTTGAATCAGCTCTTAATCATGTAAAAATACTGGAAGACAATGATTTTTATGAGTTTAAAATTAGTTGTAAGGCTTCAGATGTATTTTTGGCAGTAGCTGCATATTATGGTATCTCAGATGCCTGTGATTATCCAATTCATTTAGGTATAACTGAAGCTGGTGGATTGATTTCAGGTACGATTAAATCATCAATTGGTATGGGTTCATTATTGTGGGCTGGAATCGGAGATACTATTAGAGTTTCATTATCTGCTGAACCTGTAGAAGAAATTAAAGTAGGTTTTAACATTTTAAAATCCCTTAATTTAAGACACAGAGGCGTTAACATTATATCTTGCCCCTCATGCGCTAGACAACAATATAATGTTATTGACACAGTACAAGAACTTGAAAAACGACTAGAGCATATAACAAGTCCTATGACATTATCTGTTATTGGTTGTGTGGTTAATGGTCCTGGTGAAGCTAAGGAAACGGACATAGGACTTACTGGAGGTAAAGTTCATCAAATTTATATAGATGGAGAAAAACATCATATTCTGAGAGATGGTAATATGATTGACCATTTAGTTGAACTTTGTGAACAGAAACAGAATGAACAAAAAGAAAATTCTAAAATTTAAATATCCCAAAAAAAATTGAAAAAAGTACAAACAGTTAAGGGAACTCACGACTTATTAGCAGATGATTTTCTTTTATTTGACAAAATTATAAATTGTTTTGAGACTTTGTGTAGGCATTTTAATTATAGTAAAATAGCAACACCAATTTTAGAATTTACAGATCTTTTTTCTAGAACACTTGGTAAATCCTCCGATATAGTATCTAAAGAAATGTATACATTTATTGATCAAGGTAAAGAAAGTTTAACTTTAAGACCAGAAGGAACTGCTCCAGTTGCAAGAGCATTAGTTAGTAATTCTTTGTATGAAAATTTATCCCAAAAATTTTATTATTTTGGACCTATGTTTAGAAGAGAAAGACCTCAAGCTGGAAGATTAAGACAATTCCATCAATTTGGTGTAGAGCACTTTAATAATAAAAGTTTTCAATGTGAAATTGAGATAATAATTCTTGCTCAAAAAATACTTTTGGATTTATCAATTTTAAATGAAGTTAAACTTAATATCAATACTCTAGGAAATCAAAAATCAAGAAATAAATTTAAACATAAATTAGTTGAATACTTTTCTAAATATAAAAATGAACTTTCAAATGATAGTAAAGTAAGACTAGAAAAAAATCCATTGAGAATATTGGACTCTAAAGATCCCTCAGACAAAAAATTAATTGAAACATCACCCAACATATTATCTTTTCTTGATGATGAATCAAAATTTTTTTATGAAAGTTTCAAAGAAACTTTGTTAAAACTTAATATTAATTTTGTTGAAAACCCTAACTTAGTTCGTGGTCTAGACTATTACAATCATACTGCTTTTGAGTATATTGAACTAAATCAACAAAGTAATAATAAAACAATCTTAGCAGGTGGTCGATATGATGGATTAGTAAATGCTATTGGAGGTAAGGATATTTGTGGTGTAGGTTGGGCAGCTGGTATTGAAAGAATATCATCAATTATTTCAAAGAATTTTATTAAAAATAATTTTATTATCTCTATTTTTACATTATCCGAAGAACTTGATTTAATTCTCTTGAAAGTTATTAAAAAAATTAATAATCATAAAAATATTTCTTTTAATATAATTTACTCAGGTTCAGTAAAAAAAAAATTTTCAAGAGCAAATAAGATACATTCAAAGGCTTGCTTAATTTTTGGTCTAGATGAATATAAAGACGGAAATATGATTTTCAAGGATCTTAATTCTGGCAATCAAGAAATATTTAAAATAAGCAAAGTTAATGACTTTTTAATGAAAAAATCTAAAAATTTAAAATCGTGAAGAAAGTTCACTTTTCATCTAAGCCTCAACAAATTTCTAAATCTGTAAATAAGGTTTGTGAAAAGATATTTGGAGATCTTTTAGATCAAAGATTGTTATTAATTGGAGGTGATAGTATGTCAGATTTAATTGTAAAACGTCTAAGTGTTAAGGGAATAAAAAAGTTCAAGAAATTAAAATATGGCAAAAGAAAACTAAAGAATGAAGATGCTAATTTTTTTAATAATGAAAAAATTCCAGGTTATTTATTGAACTTTGATATTATTATTACAGCAAGTAAATTTGACAAGTTGTTGTTAGAAAAAGATGAGATAATTATTGCGCTAAAGAAAAGAAAACAAAAACCACTTTTACTAATTGATACTAATGTTCCAGGAAATATAGATTCAAATATTTCTGATGTTGATAATTGTTTCTTATTTGACTTAAATGACCTTGAACAATTTTATAACGATAATGTAATAAATGAATTTCAGTCTGATTTAGAGTTTGAAGATTATAATTTTGATTTCTATGATATTCTAGAAGAATTATTACCCAAAGTATCTAATAAACTTTTGTTTAATTCTGAACAAGAATATATTCTTGAACAAAAAATTAAGATTTTTTTTGAAAGAAAATCAACCTATAATGAGAAAATTAGCATGCTAAATTTCCTTAAATTTTTTATCAAAAATTAATAAGATGTCTTTAGATAAGAAGTTTCAGCAAATATTACAAAATTACAAAGAAATGGAAAATAAGCTATCTAAAGTAAATTTTGATAATCCAAAACAGTTCGCACAGATTTCAAAAGAATTTTCAGACCTGACCCCAATAGCAAATAAAATAAATAAAATTATTAAATTTAAAAGTGAGCTAGATGATTTAAGTGAATTAATTGATTCCGAAGATGAGGAGATGAGAGAGGAAGCAAAAATAGAAAATAATAATCTTTTAAGTGAAATTTTGAAACTTGAAGAAGAATTAAAAATTTTATTAATACCTAAAGATGATTCTGATGAAAAAAATGCTATAATTGAAGTTAGAGCTGGAACTGGCGGTGAAGAGGCTGCTTTGTTTGCTGCAGATTTATTTAGAATGTATACTAAATACTCAGAATTAAATAATTGGACTTATGAGATCATGGACATCAGCGAAACGGATCATGATGGAATAAAAGAAGTAATTATTAATGTATCAGGGAAAAATGTTTTTGGTAGATTGAAATTTGAATCCGGCACTCATAGAGTTCAAAGAGTTCCTGAAACTGAGTCTGGTGGAAGAATTCACACATCAGCTGCAACAATTGCAGTTTTACCTGAAGCTTCAAATGTAGATGTAGATATTAATGAGAAAGATTTAAGGGTAGATATTTTTAGAGCTAGCGGTCCGGGAGGGCAGTCAGTTAATACTACTGATAGTGCAGTGAGAATTACCCATTTACCAACTGGGATTATATCACAATGTCAGGATGAAAAATCACAGCATAAAAATAAAGCAAAAGCTTTAACAGTTCTGAGGTCAAGAATATTTGAAGCTGAAAGAATGAAAAAAGAACAAGAAAGAGCTGAAGAGAGAAAAAGTCAGGTTGGATCTGGAGATAGGTCAGAGAGAATAAGAACATATAATTATCCACAAGGAAGAGTAACAGATCACAGGATTTCCCTAACATTGTATAAATTAGAGCAAATACTAAAAGGAGAGGCTTTGAATGAATTGATAGATGCCTTGCTTGCTGAGGATAATGCAAAAAAGTTATCAATGGTTGATTAAAATATTTATTATTAAAAAAGAGTCTAGAAAAAAAAATGTATAAAAAATCTGGTGAATTATTAAAACTTGGTTCAAGTTTATTAAAGAAAGTAAATATTTCTAGACCTCAACACGAATCAAGACTAATTTTATCAAAAGAAATGACTAAGGATATTAATGAAATTTATTCGAATATTTACTTGAATGTTTCAGAAAATAAGAAAAATTCTTTTTTAAAGAAAATATATCAAAGACTAGAAGGAAAACCAATTTCAAGAATTCTTGGTTACAGAGAATTCTTTTCTAGAAAATTTTTAATTAATAAATTTACTCTAGATCCGAGACCAGAAAGTGAATTTTTAGTTGAATTAATCATTAAACAAATAAAAAAAATAAAAAAGAAAAAAATAAGAATATTAGAGCTTGGAACTGGAAGTGGCTGTTTATTAATCACAATTTTGTTAGAATCTAAAAAATTAGGAAAAAGAATTTCAAGTGTAGGTTGTGATATTTGTGATAAATCAATTTCATTAGCAAAAAAAAATATAAAAGTTTACGGATTGAAAAAAGAAATCAGTTTAATTAAAAGTAATTGGTTTTCTTGTATTAATGAAAAATTTGACATTATTTTTTCAAATCCTCCATACATAAAATCGAAAGAAATAAATGATTTATCTAAAGATGTAAAAAATTATGATCCATTAATATCTCTTGATGGAGGAAAAGATGGGATTGAGTGTTTTAGAGAAATTTCTAAAAAAATAAATTCATATTTATTTGATAATGGATATTTTTGTGCTGAGATTGGAATTAATCAAGAACATATCCTAAAATATTTGTTTTCTAGAGAGAATATGAAAAAAACCAGAGTTTATGAAGATTTTCAGGGTATTAAAAGAAATATTGTATTTTTTAAAGAAAAATAATTTGATAAAAAAAATTAATGTGCTATTTTTAAAAAATCTTTTGAATAATAGTCAATTAAAAATGACTATTGAAAAAAAATAATAAAAATTGGAAATAAAAAAAACATCAAACTTAAGAAGAAGAAATCGTCCTAATGGCAGAAGAAATAACTTCTCTCGGAATAATTACCAAAATAATTCTGTAAATAGGCCTAAAGGGAGCGTTTCTAAAATTCTAGAAAAATATCTTAATCTTGCTCAAGATGCTGTTTCAAATGGTGATAGAATTAGGGCGGAAGGATTTTTTCAACACGCAGAACATTATCAAAGAGTAATAAATACATCTAATGATAATGATAATGCAAAAAAAATAAATATAAGTGAAAAATCAAGTGTGAATTCTGATTCTTCAGCAAGTCCTGATAAAAATTTATTATCCAGGACGGAAAGAGCGACAAATGCAAAAAGTGAAAGATTAAATAACAAATCACAGGAACTAGAAAAAAAATCATCAAAGGAACAAAACACTAAAAATAATTATACTACTGATGGAGTTGAAGCATTAAAAGCATTTTCAGGAGCATTGTCGGATAAAAACTCTGCAGAAAATTAATTTTCTTTTATTACAAATCTTTTTGAAGAGCTGATTGGTGTTGTTGCTAACCTCTCTCTTGTAAGAGAAATATTAGCATAGAAGTTTGGCATTTCAGACTCTACTACTTCAATTCTAGAAGGTAATTTTAATGTCATTGGATTAATAATTCTATTTCTATGTTTTACTTCATAATGCAGATGAGGCCCTGTACTTCGACCAGTATTTCCAACAAAGCCAATAATATCACCTTGTTTAACTATCTTTCCCTTTTTAATTTTATTATTAAATTTATGCAAGTGGCCATATCTTGTACTAAATCCATTTAAATGTCTTATTTCAAGAAATTTTCCATATGAACCATTCCTGCCAGCAAAAGTTACTCGGCCATCTCCAGCTGCCATAATAGGTGTTCCTCTCCTGGCTGCAAAATCAACACCTCTATGCATTTTACTATAACCAAGAATTGGATGCTTTCTCATTCCAAATCTAGATGAAAGTCTTGCTCCACTGATTGGTGTTCTCATGATTGATTTTCTTATACTTTTTCCTGCAGAGTCAAAAAAGTCAACTTTTCCATTTTGTAATTTATAATTAAAAAGCTCAAATTTATGGTTACTTAAATTCATTGCAGAATATAATAACTTAGGCTCTCCAACCAACGTATTATTTTTAGTATAATTTGCCTCATACAAAATTTCTATCATATCACCATCATTGATATCCCTTTGAAAATCAATACTAAAACTAAATTGGTTTATAAAGTTTTCAACAATTTTTTTAGGAATTTTTAGATTTTGTAGAGAAGCACTTATACTGTTATAAACTGTAATTCTATGTCTTGTAATCTTTCTCTCTGTAGGCGCAATTACATATTGACTAATAAAATTTCCAAAATCATTTATTCTTGCATTAACTGCATGAAGATTATTCTTAAAAATATTTAATTCAGCTAAAATCTCATAACCATTTTTATCTGAAAAAGATAACTTCAGATTATCTTTAACTTTAAAATCAATTTCAGGAAATACTAATTCATAAACAAGATTTTGTTGATAGATATCCTTACAATATTCTCTGAGAATTTTTTTTAAATGTTTTTTTGATTTTATCGATAAAGAAATATGTTTACTATAATTATTTATTTCAGGTAAAGGTTTTGATTTTGGCATGGGAATACCAGAAAAGAGTATTTTTTCTGAGATCGGGACTAAACTTAAATTTAAGGACAATTCATCAACGTTTGAGTCAGTAAAAAAATCTGGATTTGAGTAATTTGCCGTATCAAATGGTTGTTCATCAATAATTTCTGGAGATTCAATAATCTTTTTCTTTTTTAATACCATTGAAAACTCGGTATTATTATCAATTTTAACATCTGTTTCTGTAGAAATTTTATTTTGAGAAGTATTGATTAAGTTAGAATTAAATGAAGTAAATTTTTTTAATCCAAAAATTGAGACATAGATGAAGAAAATCAAAATTATTTGATTAAATTTTTTTTTTATAATCCTAATCATAATTTTTAATCTTATACTAAATTAGTTATTATCTTGGCAATCAAAAATAATGAAAAAACTGATTGACCATTACATTTATAAAGCTTATAAGAATCTACCATATCCTTAATTGTGGATATATGCTATTTGACAATTAAATATTTGTAAGGGATGTGTAGGTGGTGACGAAATTAATGCCCCTACACATCAGAATGCAGAAAAGTTTTTTAACTTTTTTAATTCGTTGTGTTGGGATCCTTTCAAACTTGAGAGTTTGATCCTGGCTCAGAACGAACGCTGGCGGCATGCTTAACACATGCAAGTCGAACGGAGGTCCGAAGCTTGCTTCGGGTACCTTAGTGGCGAACGGGTGAGTAACACGTGGGAATCTACCTAAGAATGGGGAATAACTATTGGAAACGATAGCTAATACCGCATAATCCCTCAGGGGTAAAGACTTCGGTCGTTCTTAGATGAGCCCGCGCTAGATTAGGTTGTTGGTAGGGTAAAAGCCTACCAAGCCGACTATCTATAGCTGGTCTGAGAGGATGATCAGCCACACTGGGACTGAGACACGGCCCAGACTCCTACGGGAGGCAGCAGTG
>MDTB01027181.1_pt1 | contig 18573 bp, 13 predicted proteins | sample 811161 | NCBI WGS metagenome assembly MDTB01 (sample SAMN05326650, study PRJNA326480) | marine metagenome | isolation source: seawater | place: Mediterranean Sea | collected 2009
AGCGTAAAATATAGTTTCGATTAAATTGAAAAAATTTACAATTATGCCGATAAAATCATTAAAAATATTTTTAAATAAACTTATTGATTATGCTGGATTATTTCCACCTGCAAATTTAAATTTAAATAAAGCATTAAAAAAATATCGCGAATATATTGAATGTGACGATAGTTGGATTATGTCGCAGTTTGTAATTCATTTGAATGATTTAGAAAACATCTCAAAAGATGATATGGAAATTTTCAATGATAATTTTCAATTAGATTTTTCTGTTTTATCAGAAAATTTAGAAAATGATATTGAAAAATTAAATCAATTTAAAAATCAATTCTCAAATAAGGTAAAGTTTTCAGGATTGGAAACTCTAATTTGTCAATCAGACGATTTATATAACCTACTAACTTCTACAAATATTACAATTCAAAATAATAACTTAAAATTATCCTCCTTCTTTGAATTATCTTATGATAAGAATTGGTTAAAAGGAATGTTTATTGCAGTAAAAACTATTTCTAAATTCAATAAATTAAATAAAACTAATTTTGGATTTAAATTAAGATGTGGAGGTATAAAAGCTAATATGTTCCCTGATTCTAATTTAGTTTCAAATACGATTTTAAATTGTATTAAAGATAATGTACCAATGAAATTTACAGCAGGACTACACCACCCCTTTAGGCATTTCGATGATAATATAAATACTAAAATATATGGTTTTTTTAATATTTTTATTGGAGCGATGTTAGCACAAAAATATAAATTTAAGTGTAGTCAATTAAATCAAATCCTCTTAGATGAAAATGAATATAGTTTTATTTTTTATGAAGATAAAATTAAGTGGAAAAATTTTCATATTACAAATGATGAGATAAAACAATTTCGTAAAAGCCAATTTATTTCTTTCGGTAGTTGTAGTTTTGATGAACCTAGAGAAGATTTAATAAAATTAGGAGTATTTTAATGAAATCATTTATTGAATATGATGAAGATTGTCATTTTCCAATACAAAATCTGCCATATGGAATTTTTAGTAGTCCAGATAATTCAAATTTAAGAGCTGGAGTTGCGATTGGAAATAAAGTATTAGATTTATCTGAATGTGAAAAGGAAGGATTACTGACTTCGAATTATTTTAGATTTTCATCTTTAAATCAATTTATGGCTGCAGGAAAAAATGAATGGTCAAAAGTACGAAAAAAAATTCAATATTTATTATTAGATTCAAATATAAGCTTACGATATAATATAGAATTAAGAGATAAATTATTTTATAATCAATCTGATGTCAAGATGCATTTACCTGCAGAAATTGGAGACTACACAGATTTTTATTCTTCTCGTCAACATGCGACAAATGTTGGTATGATGTTTAGAGATCCAGACAATGCTTTATTACCAAATTGGCTTCATTTACCAGTTGGATATCATGGCCGTTCGAGTTCAATTGTAATAAGCGGAACAGATATTAAAAGGCCAAATGGACAGATAATGGCAGATGGAGCGGATAAGCCTGATTTTGGACCATGTAAATTGATGGATTTTGAATTAGAAATTGGGTGTTTTATTGGATCTGGAAATGATTTAGGTAAGCCTATTTCTACAAAAAATGCAGGAGAGAATTTATTTGGATTGATTCTTGTAAATGATTGGAGCGCGAGAGATATTCAAAAATGGGAATATGTTCCACTTGGTCCATTTTTATCTAAAAATTTAGCAACTTCAATTTCTCCATGGGTTATACCATTTGAAGCTTTAGAGCTTTTTCGAATTGATAATCCCATACAGGATAATCCCACTCCATTATCATATTTAAAGTGTGATGATAAATGGACATTTGATATTCAATTAGAAGTTCAAATTAAAACTCAAAAAATGAATTCTTCGGAAATAATTTGTAAATCCAATTATAAACATATGTATTGGAATATTGCACAGCAGCTAGCTCACCATACTATTACTGGATGTAATATGCAACCTGGAGATATGTTTGCAAGTGGGACAATAAGTGGAAGAGATGAAAAATCATATGGTTCGATGTTAGAGTTAGCTTGGAAAGGGACAAAACCAATTATGCTTTCTAATGGTCAAAAACGCAGGTTTATTGAAGATAATGATGAAATAACGATGACAGGCTATGCTCAAGGGGAAGGCTATCGTATTGGGTTTGGAGAAGTAACAGGTAAGGTTTTGCCTTCAGAAATATAAAAAGTTAAATTTTTATATAAATAAAAATAAAATATGACTCTATTAATAGTTCTATTTGAATTTTATTGAAAATTATAATTTATATAGTTTAAAAAAAAGAAACGAAAGAAAGTATAATGAAATTAAAGTTTTTGTTTTTATTAATATTTTTGGTTTGTTGTAGTGATAATATTATAGAAGAAGTTATTTCATCTTACTCAGAAGAAACGCCGAAATTAATTCATACAGTTTTAGTTCAAGGAGAAGAAAAAATAGTTTTAAAAAAGTTATTATTAAAAGAAAATGGTGATACATTAAATATAAATTTTGGTGATACTTTAATTACTAAGTATGAATATTATGATACTGATACGTTAAAATTGATATCTTCATTTTTATACAACAAAAAATCTGGAGAATGGCGATATTATCATGAAAATGGCCTAATTGATTGTATTATGTATTATAAAAAAAATATAGTTGATAGCACTTATAAGGAATTCTATGAAAATGGAAAAAAGGCTATCACAGGTTTTTATGTTAATGGCATTCGAGAGAAAGAGTGGAAATTTTATGATTCAGATGGATCTCTAGCAGGAGATTATAAATATTTAAATGGCGATATTTATTTTTCTTCTGGCTATTATATTGATCCTGAATATGTGGAATGACTATATTTTAGTAATTCCAAAATTGATATATGTAGATGTTTAACTAATCCAGGCATTATTTAATGGATGATAAATAATAAAAATATAGAAAAGAAATAAGCTTCAGTATTATAGTAGAAAATTGGGAATTGGTTGATTTTTCAGAAAATCCTAATTCTGAAGCTAGATGGAATTTACTCAAGGCTAATTGATGATATTAGTCTATTTACCAATATCCTTTCGGAAATAAGCACCAGGGAAATATATTTTTGAAACTCCTTGATAGGCATTTTTAATTGCAGAATTTGAATTATTACCTTTTGCTGTAATATTCAGTACCCTACCACCTTTTGTAATTATTTTACCTTTTTCAGATTTAGTCCCAGCATGAAAAACTATAACATCATCTGTTTCTCCTAAGCCTTCGATTTCCATACCCTCCGGATAGCTTTCAGGGTAACCAGGCGCAGCAATAACAACAGAACAAACTGGTTCAGGATACCATTTTAATTTAATATTTTTTAAATCTTTATTAATTGTTGCAAGGAATATATCTATTATATCTGATTTTAATCTAGGTAAAATAACTTGAGTTTCAGGATCGCCAAACCTAACATTAAACTCTAAAACTTTAGGTCCAGATTTTGTATAAATTATGCCAACAAATAGTATACCCCTGAAATCTATATTTTCTTTTTTTATAGCATTTATTACTGGGGCTAAAATTTCATTTCTACATTGTTTCTCCATTTCTGTATTAACATTGGGATTTGGTGAAATACAGCCCATTCCACCGGTATTTAAGCCTTCGTCATTATCGCCAATTTTTTTGTAGTCTTTTGCTAGTTCCATGGGGATTAACGTTTCTCCATCAACGAGGGTAAGTATTGATATTTCGTTACCATCTAAGAATTCTTCTATGATAATTTTAGAACCAGCATTTCCAAATTTATTTTCCAACATCATTTCTATTATTGATTTTTGAGCAAAATCTTTTGATTTACAAATTATTACGCCTTTACCTGCAGCTAATCCATCAGCTTTTAAAACAATAGGAAATTTTTCATAAGATTCAAGATATTCTATAGCATCTTCTGCTGAGTCGAACTTTACATAATCAGCTGTTGGGATATTATATTTTCTTAAAAACTCTTTAGTGTAAATTTTACTAGCTTCAAATTTAGCCGCAGCTTTTCTTGGTCCAAATGATTTAAAACCAGCATCTTCTAAAGTATCTACCACACCATTTACTAAATAAGCCTCTGGTCCAACAATAGTTAAGTCAATATTATTATTTTTCACAAATGACAAAATTTCAGAGTTATTATTTACATCGAAACTTGCAATTTCCGCTAATTTTTCAATACCTCCATTACCTGGAGCACAATAGATTTTTTTCACTTTTGAACTTTGAGCAATTTTCCAAATGATTGCATGTTCTCTTCCACCTGAACCTAAGACTAAAACTTTCATTTAATATTATACCTCAAATTCTGAAATTGTAAATAATCTCTCGCAATAGGAGCATCTTAGTGATTCTTCTATTGTATTTTCTTTTATAAATTTAGTTTTAATTTGTTCAAAATTAGTTATGCATTTGATATTTGGACATTTAACAGCATTGGTTATTACATTGGGTATTTTAACCTCATTTTTTTTAAACACTTCAAAATCCCTAATAATAATCAAAGTAGCTGATGGAGCAACTAGTGAAATACGATTTACGGCCCTAGCTGAAATTTCTAACCCTTCAATTTTAATTAGATCTTTCTTTTTATGTGTTTTACTTGAAAGATTCATTCCAATAGTTGTTACTTTTCTAGTTTGAGGAGAAAGTATTTCATATACCTTTAGAGCCTTTCCAGCAGGGATATGATCAATTACAGTTCCATTTTTAATTGCATCAACTTTTAATTGTTTCAAGGCTAACCTTCCATTAACTTTGTAATTATAGCTTGCCGCATATATACACCATTTTTTGCTTGTTGAAAATAATAAGCACAATCAAGATTATCTACTTCTACAGAAATTTCATCTACACGGGGTAAGGGATGTAATATTTTAAATTTTTTTTTAACACCTTTTAATATTTCTGGTGTGATTACATAAGAACTTTTTACCTTTTCATAATCCTGAGGATCCGTAAATCTTTCTTTTTGAATTCGTGTTACATAAAGTATGTCAAGATCTTTAACAATTTTGTCTAAGTTTTGAGTTTGAGTATATTTAATTTTTAATTGATCTAGCTCATCAAGAATATATTTTGGCATTTGAAGAATATCAGGTGAAACAAAGTAAAATTCAGGATTAAATTCTCCTAATGCAAAAGATAATGAATGAACAGTACGACCATATCTTAAATCCCCAAGCATACAAACTTTAAGATTTTTCATTGAATCTTGTGTTTTATATATTGAATATAAATCTAAAAGAGATTGAGTTGGATGCTGATTAGCACCATCACCAGCATTAACAACAGGAATATCAACACATTCAGAAACATATTTTGCAGCACCTTCCATTGGATGACGCATCACTATGATATCAGAATATTGATTAATTATTTTAACAGTATCCGAAAGAGTTTCACCTTTTTCTAATGAAGTACCTTTCGTTCCAGACATTGTAATAACTTCTCCACCTAATCTTTTCATTGCTGTTTCAAACGAAAGTTGAGTCCTTGTAGAGGGTTCAAAAAATAATGCTCCCATTACTTTGCCATTCATGTCAGCTCTTACTTTTCCTTTTTCTAAATTTTCTGCTAATTTAAGGAATGAATTTATTTTATCAACTCCAAGATTACGCATACTAATTAAGTTTTCCATTTTATACCTTTTCTAATAAATATTCTCTTTCTTTCCGAGCTTCCCAAGCTTGTGTTCGATATTCTTTTGCTGCTAATTTAGGATTAGATTCCAAGTAAATTCCTCTACCAACTATTATAATATCAGAACCACCTAGAATTGCTGTTCTTGCTGTAATATATTGTTGATCTAAATCATCTCCAGTCTTGGATAAACTAACGCCGGGTGTTAAAAGTAAAAAACCTTTAGGTATTCTTTTTTTTAATGATTTTAATCCACTAACTGTTTTGTCATGTCCAATAAAGCCCGAAACAAAATTTGGATTTTTTTCACCAATTTCAAAAACTTTTTTAGTGTAATTATAATCCATTAAATTATTTTTTGAGGACATTTTCGCTAATAAAAAACTTGAGCGATTTTGAGGATTATCCTTGAAAATTCCGTTAATAGTTCCTTCCCCTGCAACAGAATGAATTGTAATTATATCTGCCCAATCAGAAATTTTATAAATTCCATTTTTATATTGATGGTGAACTGTATTTCCGATGTCTGCAAACTTTCTATCTTCGAAAATTAAAAATTTTTTTTCAGATGAAAGTTGAATTAACTTTTCAATGAAACCATTTTCAAAATCATCCAAAATATCAATATGAGTTTTTACCATCAAAATATCATCTGATATTTCTTCTAAAATATTAAAAAAGTCTTTTTGATTAGTTATATCTAACGAAACAGTTAAATTAGTTTGCTTTTGATTCATTAAATATTTTATTCTTTTTGTGACTAAATTTTTAGTTAAGTTGTATTTCGGAGGTTCATATGATTGTGATGAATTAAAATTCTTTATTATATTAATTTGAGAGTCTGAAATTCTACCATCTTCGAATAAAACTTCAATTATATCGTCTAAGGTTATAAGGCTATGCAGTATTACATTATTTTCAGCTAAAAATTTTGAACCACCTGTACTGCGATTAATTACAACACTAATATCTGTAACTTTTAAACCTGCTTTTTCAAAACCTTCTATGGTTTCTACTTTACTACTCCCAGTAGTAATAAGGTCGTCAATAACTAATACTGTATCATTTGGATTAAAGTTACCTTCAATTTCCTGAGCAGTTCCATATGATTTTTGTTCCTTACGCATATATATCATGGGAATATTTAATTTTGAAGAAACCAAGGTTGCAATGGGTAACGCTGTGTAAGGAATTCCTGCTAACTTATTAAATTTTAATTTTTTAACTTGTTTACATAGTTCTATTGCAAATTTATTCATTAAATCTGGATAAGATACAATTAAGCGAAGATCAAAATAAAAAGGAGAGATAAGTCCAGACTTCAATTTGAATTCTCCAAATTTAACTGCACCAATTTTATATAATTGACGAATAATATCTTTATTTTCAGCAGTAATCAAGTTCAATTCCTTTAGTTTGTTTTATTTTGTTTTCATAATATCCGATTTGACCATTTACGATAGTCATATAAATATCACCTTTTAAATTCATATCGATAAATGGAGAGTATTTTGCTTTTGTTAGAAAATTATTAGGATTCACTTTTAATTTCTTATCCATATCTATCACGACTAAATCAGCAAAGTAACCTATTTTTATGTATCCTCGATCTTTTAGATTGAATATTTTAGCAGAATTTTTACTTGTAACTTTCTCAACTAATTCTAATTCTAAATTTCCTTTATTAACTTCATTTAATAAAAGAGGCATACAAGTTTCAAAACCAGGGAATCCAGATGGAGCTTTTGCATAGACTTCATTCTTTTCAGAAAGTTGATGAGGAGCATGATCTGTTCCAATTGTATCAACAGTACCATCTAATAAAGCTTCATAGATTCTATCATTATCTTTATAATCTCGAAGAGGAGGATTTACACGCCCCCAATTTTCAACTTTATCCAATACATTCCGTGTAATTAATAAGTGGTGTGGTGTTACTTCGCAAAAAATTTTTTTATTTGTTTTTTTAGCCTCTTTGATTAATTCTATCTCTTCCGCAGTCGCCACATGGGCAAGGTAAACAATCGTATCATATTTTTCTGACAATTCTATGATTTTTGTGGTTGTACGAATTGCACATTTTCGATTTCGAATTAAATGATGGTTTTTAATCTGTGGTTCATACTCTTTCATACATTCTTGAATACAGGTACCGCTTTCACTATGAAAGATTAATGGTACTTCAATTTCTTGAGCAACTTGGAATACTTTATTTAATAATTCAGGATTTTCAACAGGAAAACCACCACTCGATTCACATAAAAAAACCTTAATAGCATTAAACTTTCCAGCTGACTTCAAATCATCACAATTTGTACCAATAAATCCCATATTAAATCCAAAATTGACATTAGATTTACTTGCAAATTTTCTTTTTATATTTAAGTTTTTTAAATTGATTGTAGGAGGAATAGTATTGGGCATATCTATCACAGTAGTAATACCCCCTCTCATTGCAGCACTAGTACCTGATACCCAATCTTCTTTATTTGCTTGTTCCATATCACGCATATGAACATGAGGATCTATGATTCCTGGAAGAATATATTTTCCTTTCAGGTCAATTATTTTATCAGCATTCTTTTTTTCTGGATTTATTTTTGTAATTTTATTTTTAGAAATTAGAATATCAATTTTAGAATTATTTGTTTTTTTTCCATTTATGAGTAAAAGTGACACTTGATTTTTCTCCTAAAAAAATGTTATTTAATTGGTTGTTATTACACTTTTTATAGATATGGGGATTACTATTTTTTCAGTACAAAAAAAGTATTGTATAATACCCCAGATTTGGATGAAAATTTCCGCCAAATTTTATACTTAGAACAAGATAAATTCTGTATGATTTTAATTAATTGACTTTATCTCTTTAAAGATTTTTTTATTATATTTTTCAGCCAATGATATAAGTTGTTGCTGATCTAAAAATTGGTCGAAATGAGGTGTTTTTTTAATTGTTTTCTTTACTATCACTTTATCGAATAAGTTTTTTTGAATAACCTTGAAAACGATTGATGAAAATAAAAATGGTATGTTTCTGGAATCTTTATTTAACTTAAGTTTAATACCAGTTGCCCATGATGACAAGGCTAACCAACTAAAGGCAATTCCATATTTATATTCAATACTTTCCTTATTTCTCCAAACAGTAACTTGAGTATATTCATAAGGATTATTTGAATATTTTTTTAGATTTTCATATAATTGAATTTTAAAATCATTTAATAATTCTATTTTACCAACAAGCTCTAAAAATGAAAACTCATTAAGTTTTCTTCCATTTTGATTTATTGTATTAAGTATCGAGTATGTGAAATTATTTGAATTTGGTTCAATATGGGAATATTCATAAGGAGATTCAAAAAGTGCAAATAAAGTATCTGGAGTTTCTAAATTGATAATCTCAATAGAAGAAGATAAAAATAACTTTTGTTTCGCAGGGTCTTCAAAGTTTGGATAAATGTCATTTGATGGACTTTTTTTTATTTCTACTTCAACAATCTTTTCTATGGGAATTTCTTTAATTATTTCCACATATTCAATAATAGGATTTGAACAATATTGTTTTTTCCTATCTATTTTTTGCTCTATACAGTCTACTTGTTTATTACAAATTTGATTATTTTCTAAAAGTATTTTTGCATTAGAATATTGACAAATATTCGAACTTAAATTTTCAATTCCAGTTCCAGAAAGATTTAGCTCATTAACTGAAGTTGGATTTTCAGTTAAGATTTCAAATTTTTGAATAGGATTATTACTCAATTCAAGTTTTCTTATTTTATATAAACTATTATTTAATAGTTTAAGATTAGTAATTTTATTGTTGTCTAATTTTAATAAAGTTAAATTTTCTAAATTTGCTAAAGCAGTGGGAAGCTCAAATAAATTATTACCTGATAAATCTAGCTCCTCAAGTGTTTTTATTATTCCAAATTCAATTGGAATATTTGATAGTTTATTTTTTGCTAATTCTAAAATAACTAATTTATTTAATTCGCTATATTCTTTGTGTAAAAAAGAAATTTTATTATTATTTAATATCAACTCTTCTAATGAGTTTAACTGACCAATTTCAATCGGTATTGACTCTAAATTATTACTTGAAAAATTTAAATAAATTAAAGAGTAACAATTACCAATAGATTTAGGGATTTTATCTATATTATTTCCACTTAAATTTATTCTTTCAATATTCCTTAAGTTCCCAATATTGTCAGGGACGGATATTATTTTATTATTTCTAATAGAAATTTCTTTTAATCTAGCCAAATCAGAAATTTGTTTATCTAATTTTGAAATATTATTATTTGATAATTCTAATTTTATTAAGTTTCTAAATTTTCTAAAAGACTTAGGAAGAACTTTAAGATTATTATTATTTAAATCTAATATTTTTAAACTTTTTAAATATCCAAAGTTATCGGGTAAATCTTTTAGCTTATTATTACTTAAATCAAGTTCTCTAAGTCTATCTAAGTTTTTAATTGAATTTGGCAGTGATTCTAATTGATTATTAGATAAATATAAATATTTAAGGGGTTTTAAGCCGCCAAATCCAACTGGAATAGATGAAAGGTTATTATTAGACAGCTCTAACTTCTCTAATGTTGTTAAGACACCAATTGATTCTGGTAATCTCGATAAATTTAAATTTTCTAAATTAATTGCAATTAATCTACCATATGACCAGGTTTGAATTCCTACGTCAAATGGTTTTTGAGGAACTTCTTTTTTATTCCCAAATAAAGTTTTTGAGGTTTTTTTCAGATTGTTTTGTTCAATAATTTCATAAAGCACATCTATATCTCTTTTATCGCAGTCTGATTCTCTAAATTTTTTTGTAATAGGATTTCCATCACAATCTGCAGTTAGAGATATATTTAAAGTGATAATAAGAAAAAAAGATATTAAGTTCGTTTTTCTTGATGAAAAGTTATATGATTTAATTAAATTCAATAAAATATTATAAATAAAAGACATATAAAATAACATTCTTAATTCATTTAATTAAAAGGATTTGATATAATACTTGATAATTGATGGTAATAATGAACTATTATTTTATTAAATAAACAATTATGTTTAATTGTAACGATTGTTCCTGACATTTTTTAATTAAAAAAATTAAATATTATTTATTCTTCAAAAATTTCATCTTAAGATATTTAAATTTAAACACAGAAAATATTGGAAAATATGGAGAATTTTTTAAAATTATTTAATGGAATGCCCCATTTATCGTGGCTAGAATGGAAACCAATTCAAGCATCCATTTTAATTTTATTATCAGTTGTTTTAGCTAAATTATTTGATTGGGTCGTCACTACTGTTCTTAAGCGATTGACAAGTAAAACAAAAACATCTTTTGATGATAAATTAATTTCATTACTTCACCGACCAATTTTTTATACTATTTTATTTTTTGGTCTAAATTTTTCAATAACACTAATAGAAATATCAGAAAAAATACATTTTACCTTCTCAGGTATTTTTAAGACTTTTACAATTTTAATATGGTCATTTGTTGGTTTTTCTTCCCTTTTAGAAATTTTAAGTTGGTATTCAAGGTCTGACAAAACAAATAGGATAATCAGAAAAAGAACTATCCCATTATTTGATAATTTGGGTAAGATTTTGATTTTTATTGTAGCAAGTTATTTTATTCTTATAAGTTGGAATATTGATATAACTGGATGGTTAGCTTCTGCTGGTGTATTGGGAATTGTCCTTGGTTTAGCCGCTAAAGATACAGTTGCAAATTTGTTTGCAGGAATATTTATTATGGCAGACGCACCTTATAAAGAGGGAGACTATATTAATTTAGATAGTGGGGAAAGAGGTTATGTACGTTCAATTGGATTAAGAAGTACAAGAATAATGACTAGAGATGATATAGAAATTACAGTACCCAATTCCATTATTGCTAATTCAAAAATTATTAATGAGAGTGGTGGTCCCAATGAGCATGAAAGAATCAGAGTAAATGTAAACGTCGCATATGGCAGTGATATAGAAAAAGTTAAGATAATATTGATTGATATTGCTTCAAATACTAAACATGTTTGTAACTCACCAGCTGCTAGGGTTCGTTTTAGAGAGTTTCATGATAGCAGTTTATTTTTTCAATTATTATGTTGGATTGAGGAGCCTAGCTACAGAGGTAAAGTTCTTGATAAATTAAATATTAAGATTTATAATAGATTTAATGAAGAAGGTATTGAATTTCCATTTCCACAAAGGATGTTACATATTTCAAATTGGCCAGAAAATAAATAATAATTAATTAAAATTAATTGAGAAATATTCTTTGTGCTCAATAAATAATTTTGATTTATATTTTCAAATAAAATTTAATTCTCACAATAATATCAATTACTAAAAATTATATTTATTAATATCTTTAATATTTGCTGTTTAATTTCATTAAAGTTACTTTAAATAATTCCTGTAAATCTGTGATAGTATTAATTTAATTATTACATTTTAATAATATTATATTCTTTATGGATAAATACCCCCAATAGCTTGTTACATTTTTCCTCTAGAATCTTTAAAACTATATTTTTTGTTTAATGAGAAAGTATTCTTTTAAAAACAAATATTTCTAGTAATTATCCTTGATAATTAATTTAATTCTATAACTTTAGTTATGCATATAAATCATTTGCCTAAAATAAGTACGATATTTGATGGAAAATATTCGTTACAAATTAATAATTTCATATCAGACTAATTACGATGAAATAGGATTAAATTGACTATAAAGATAAATAAGAAATTTTAAATAATGAACTTAGTTTTCTATATAATTTTATTACAATTTTTATTTTCAACAGGATTGAAAGAAGATATAATTAAAGATGAAATTCTAGGAATTAATCGACAAACGATATTAGAATTTGTTTTAAGTAATAATATTTCAAGAAGTATTATAATTGAAGATTTCGAAGCAGATACGATTAATTTATTAACACACGGTGAAGATGATGTTGAGCCTGATGAATGGCAAGTATCATTTTTCACGTCAGATTCAAACTCAACAAAGTCATTGGTTTTATTTGGGAATACATGGAAAGACCAAATAATAGATACTACAGAGGTTTATCAAAATACTGTTTGGCAGATTGAAATGTATTCTGCATTAATTGCCAATGATATGGCTTCTGAAATTCAAGCTTTTGGATTTGAAGATGTAATTGGAAATCGAATGTATTATTCAATTTGGGGCTCTCAAAATTTAGATTCTGAATTTTTCGAAAACTACTATCAAGGTTTTTTTGAAACAAATAATTGGACTAATTTAGTTTTACCAATTGGTATGGACTGGTATAATCGATTTCAATATGAGCCTTTCATTTCTAAATTATTTTATGTAAACGACGATGATTGGGGTTTATCTGATAGTATATATTTTGATAATATTAAAGATATAACAATGGACTTGCCAATTGCTCCATTAGTAGAAATTGAAATAGAGTCTATATCTCAAATTACACAGAATAATATCGATTTATTGACTCAATCTTATCAATTTATTGCTGTAATATCTGATCCTGATTCTGAATTATCTGAATTAAGTTTTCAATGGGATTTTGGAGATGGTAATATTGCGACAATTCAAAATCCTGAACATTCTTTTCAAATTCAAGATGATCATCCATATACAATACTTTTAATTGTAACTGATCAAACTGGATTAATAGGTTATGCTTCTGAAAGTATTGTTCTTGATGATGGTGAAAGTACATTACCTGTAAAAATTAATTTTGTTGGCGATATTATGATGGGTCGACGATATAATTGCACTACAGCTCCAACTAATGATGATGATTGTAATGATGGTATTATTCCAAGCTGTAGTTCAGAATATATATTAAATTACATAAATCCTTATTTTGGATTAGCAGCAGATATATCAATTGCAAATTTAGAGACTCCAATTATTAGTACTCCAAATAATCCTCATCCAACAAAGTCTATCATATTTTATTCTAACCCTGAAATAATGTCTGCATTAGAGTTCTCTGGAATTGATGCTGTAAGTTTAGCTAATAACCATTTTTTGGATTATATGGTCGAGGGTCTTTTAGAAACTCAAAATTTTTTAGATTCATCTGGGATTGCGTATTTTGGTGCAGGAGTAAACAAGGAAGATGCAATGCGTCCAATATTTTTTAATCATTCAGGTGTCAATATTGGTTTTATTGGTAGTAGTGATAGAGATGGAAGAGAAAATAATGAACAACCATATTTAGATGCAGGTTACGATAAGCCGGGGTTTTACATGAATTCTGAACAAAATCTTGTTCAGCAAATAGGTAGTATGGAAGAAGTTAGTAATTTAATAGTTTTAAATATTCATTCAGGATCTGAGTATTCTACCACTCCAAGATTTCTTGATGGAGAAGATGAGGATTATAATCCTTTTTACACTGAACCAACTCGTGAAAATATTGCATTTAGACAATTTGCAATAGATCAAGGAGTAGATTTAGTTATTAATCATCATCCACACGTTTTACAGGGATTAGAAATTTATGAAAATAAATTAATTGCACATTCACTTGGAAATTTTATATTCGATCAAAGGTACCCAGAGACTTGGCCGTCGATAATTTTAAATACAGAAGTTGAAGATAATGAATTTTCAAAATATTGGATTAAACCGGTTTATGTCCATAACTACATTCCTAAGCCTGCTACTGGTAAATTAGCTCATAAAATATTAGATTATATGGCCTATAAATCTAGAGAGCTAAATACTATATTAAAAGTTGATTATGAGAATGAAACAGCAGAAGTTTTAACAACTCCAATTAATGACTACACTAATATTTATTACGAAATTGAAGGAGATTTATTTGGTGAAGAAAGTTTTAAATCCAATATAATCGATTTAAAACGAGTTGGGAGCATAAAAAATTTAGAATTCTTAATAGAAACAGAAGGTGAATTTGAATTTAGATTAGGAAGAGAAATTATATGGAATGGTGATTTTGAATTTAATCCTCAAATGGATTGCTGGGATCCAGGGATTAATTATTGGAGACTTTTACCACCTGAGTCAGAGTTTATTAATGATTCAATATATTTTGAAGGTAATTATGCTTTACAGCAAATTAGAGATTCTGATGATGAAAATAATGCTGTCACTGAAATTTCTTATTGTGTTCCAATTCAGAATGAATATGAACATACAATTCATGCTGCTATAAAAGGAGAAAATGCTAGTAATGCTCGTATTAATGTATATTACTATTCCGATAGAAATTGTAATAATAATATAGAGAATGAATCTTTTACAGATAACTTAAATGGTGATTTTGAATGGACAGAATTTGAGAAAAATTTAGAAATGAATAGTAATGCTAATTTTGTAGATTTAATTATTCGTTCCACACCTCCTTTGAATGGTGTTTCAAACGTATATTTTGATGACTTAGGGATTATTCAATGGGAGAGTTGGAGTGATATTTCAGGATTAGATTCTTTAATCTATCCGAATGATTATTATTTTTTACAAGTTAAATCTAATAATTCAGATTTTTTTAAAGTAAAAATTAATGAAATTATTTATGAGAATTCAGACTTAGTGCAGGCTGATTTTTATACAAGTGAAACTTCTGTTTGTATTGAAGATTCGGTGCAATTTTTTAATAATTCAACAGGAATAGTCAATTGGTTTAAATGGGAAGTAGAAGGTCATGAAATTAATTATGAAGAAAATCCGATTTTTCAATTTGAAGCTATTGGTCATTTTGATGCAAAATTATCAGTTTATAATTATGATGGTGATATTATCTCGCAACAATTTGAAGACTTAATTAATGTCTCAGCATGCTACAATGGTGATTTGAATATGGATGAAGAGGTAAACATTTTAGATATTATGCTTACTGTGAATTTGATTCTATCAGAAGAATATTTTTTTCTTGCTGACTTAAATGTAGATGAAGAAGTTAATGTTTTAGATATTCTTCTTTTAATTACGATTATTTTGGAAGAAAGTTAAAAGAATATAATCATTTTTATATATTCGTATGATTTTGGAAAAAAGAAGACTTAATAAGCGTTAGCATCTTTTTTATGTTGGAAATAATTAGTTTCTCATTTGTAAGCAATACTATCCAATTATAAATTTCAAGCTACTTAAAAGTATAAAAATGAGTAAATTAAATATAATTATATTATGTGGTGGAAATTCATCAGAAAAGAATATTTCTCTTTTAACTGGAAATGCCATTTACAACTCTTTAAAAGATTTTCATCAAATCAAATTAATGAATTACATAGGAGATATCGAAAAATATTTATTTCAATTAAAATCTGCAGATTTAGTATTCAATGCATTGCATGGAGGTGAAGGTGAAAATGGTATACTTCAATCCTTTTTCGAACAGAATCATATTAAGTATACTGGATCAGATTCTAGATCATCAAGAATTGCGATAGATAAAAATTTAACAAAATCAATTGCTTTAGATAATAGTTTGAACACTCCGAAATGGGTTATGTCAAAAAATAGTGAATATAAAAACCAAATTAATGATATTATTAATCTTGGATTTCCTTTAGTTGTAAAGCCTGCTAATGAAGGTTCAACTATGGGAATAAGTATTGTGAATTCTGTTGATGAAATCACAGAAGCATTTGAATTGGCAGCTCAATTCTCTTCTGAAATAATGTTTGAGGAATATATACCAGGACGAGAGCTAACAGTTGGAATATTAGGGAATCGGTTTTTACCTGTTTTAGAAATAGTCCCTAATCATAGTTTATATGATTATAAATGTAAATATACCGAAGGAATGAGTGAGTATCATTGTCCTGCAAAATTAGATGAACGTTTACAGTATAAAATACAGAAAGATGCTCTGAGATTACATAATCTTTTGGGTTGCAGACATTATTCTAGAGTAGATTTTAGATTAAATGAGCAAAATCAGTATTCAATGTTAGAAATTAATACCCTGCCAGGAATGACTAGCACAAGTTTATTACCAAAAGCAGCTGAAGTTAATAAAATTACATTCAATGAATTACTTAACGAAATTATAGAATTAGCAAATAAATGATTACATTTTACAATACACTTTGTCGAAAAAAAGAAGAGTTTAAACCAATTAATCCAGAAAGAGTAGGACTATATACATGTGGCCCAACTGTATATAATTATGCACATGTAGGCAATTTCCGTGCATACATGTTCGAAGATTTATTGCGACGTTTTTTAGAGTTTTCAGGATTTGAAGTTTTTCATGTAATGAATATTACAGATATTGATGATAAGACAATTAGAAAGGCAAACGAGGAAAAAGTAAAATTAAATGAAGTGACAGATCGGTACACTAAGATTTTCCACAATGATATTGAAACTTTGAATATTTTACCTGCTCACCAATATCCAAAAGCAACGGAATATGTGCAGAAAATGATTGAAATGATTTCGGATTTGAAAGAGAAGGGAATTGCATACCAATCTAGGGATGGATCTGTATTTTTTAAGATATCAGAATATCCCAATTACGGACAACTAGCGAATTTAAAACCTGATAGTCAGCAAGTTGGTAAACGTGTAGAGAATGATGAGTACGGTAAAGAAGAAGCTAGAGATTTTGCTCTATGGAAATCAAGGAAAGAAGAGGATGGAGATATATATTGGAACTCTCCATGGGGTGAGGGTCGTCCTGGATGGCATTTAGAATGCTCAGTTATGTCTATGGATTTACTTGGAGAGCATTTTGATATACATTGTGGTGGGGTAGATAATATTTTCCCTCATCATGAAAATGAAATTGCCCAGAGTTGTGCTTACACTGAAACTGATTTTGTAAATTACTGGCTCCATAATAAACATTTGCTAGTTAATGGTGAAAAAATGAGTAAGTCTCTTGGAAATTTTTATAAAATACCAGAGCTTATTGAAAAAGGGTATTCACCAGAATCAATTCGCTACACATTGATATCTACTCATTATAGGCAAGAATTAAATTTCACATTTGAAAAATTAAAGGCTTCTCAAAAAGCTATTAATCGATTAAGAGAGTTAAAAAGAAGACTTAAGTGTGTTTCAGAATATTGTGATGCTAATATTAACTTGAAAAGTGAAACAATGATTAATGAATTTAAAAGTACACTTGCAGATGACTTAAATATTTCAGGTGCTTTAGGGGTTCTATTTTCATGGGTGAGTACAATTTTTAGTTTATTAGATGAAAACAAAATTTCTAAATCTTCTGCAAAATATGCAATTGAGGCTATATCTAGAATTGACAAAATACTTGGGGTCGTTGAGCAATCTAGGGAAGAACTTGATTCTGATATTGATAAATTAATTCGTCAAAGGAATAAAGCTCGCAAAAATAAAGATTGGGATAGTGCTGATAGAATCCGCATTAAACTCGATGAGCTTGGTATCGTCTTAGAAGATACTTCTGATGGAACAATTTGGAAAAAAAAGTAACTTATCAAAAAGTAGTAAAAAAATAACAAAACTATCTTGTATTTAATTTTAAACTTTCATTAAATTGGTAAGCTGTGCCACATCACGTATTTAATTAATTTAAGCCATTGTAGCTCAGTTGGCCAGAGCAGCTGATTTGTAATCAGCGGGTCGGGGGTTCGAATCCCTCCAATGGCTCAGAATATATGTGGATATTTTAGGGTCGGTGGCCGAGTGGTTAAAGGCAGCAGACTGTAAATCTGCCGGCGTAAGCCTACGGAGGTTCAAATCCTTCCCGGCCCACGTAATGTTTAGCGGGAGTAGCTCAGTTGGTAGAGCATCAGCCTTCCAAGCTGAGGGTCGAGGGTTCGAGTCTCTTCTCCCGCTCTCTGCCTGCATAGCTCAGTTGGTAGAGCACTTCCATGGTAAGGAAGGGGTCATCAGTTCAAGTCTGATTGTAGGCTCGA
>MDTB01157819.1_pt1 | contig 18572 bp, 12 predicted proteins | sample 811161 | NCBI WGS metagenome assembly MDTB01 (sample SAMN05326650, study PRJNA326480) | marine metagenome | isolation source: seawater | place: Mediterranean Sea | collected 2009
ACTTAGAACCTACTTTCCTAAAATTAAAATTATTGCAAGGGGAACAAATTTAAAGGCATATGGTGAAGAAAGTATTCTCGAGGAATTTTCCAAACGTACAGACATGCTTATTGCTCATTATGGTAAATATAATTTTCTTAACGAGGAAATCATTGAAAGAATTATTATGTCAACTGAAAACGATAAAGATATTCTGAATGGAGGAACAGAAACTATTATTCTTCATGGAGTAGGGGGGAGAAAAATCAAGGCTAAAACATTAAACCAAAAACGTTTCGTTGATTCTATGAATAAATATGATATGGTTTTTGCAATTGGTCCTGCAGGTACAGGGAAAACATATACTGGTATTGCATTAGCTGTAAAGGCACTTAAAGAAAAACAAGTTAAAAGAATTATTTTGACTCGCCCTGCGGTAGAAGCTGGTGAAAACCTTGGCTTTTTACCTGGAGATCTAAATGAAAAACTTGATCCATATATGCAACCCCTATATGATGCTCTTCGTGATATGATAGCAGTTGAGACTTTACAAAACTATTTCGAAAAGGGAGTGATTCAAATAGCACCTCTTGCATTTATGAGAGGACGTACATTAGATAATGCATTTGTAATTTTAGATGAAGCTCAAAATGCTTCACATTCTCAGATGAAAATGTTTTTAACCCGCATGGGAAAGAACGCAAAATTTATTGTAAACGGTGATCCTGGTCAGATAGATCTGCCAAGAAGAATGATCTCTGGCTTAAAAGAGGCTCTTTTAATTTTAAAAAATTATGAAGAAATCGGTATTATTTATCTTGATGATAAAGATGTTATTAGACACCCATTAGTTAAAAAGGTTATTGATGCATACAAAAATATAAAACACAATAATTGAAAATGTCTAAAACTCTTATGTATACCAATCTTAAATTGAATGGTATGAAAAAAAAATATACGGGTAAAGTCCGTGATGTTTACTACATGAATAATAATTTACTTATAGTAATCGTAACAGATCGTTTATCAGCTTTTGATGTGGTTCTTCCAAATGGAATTCCTTATAAAGGACAAATTCTAAATCAAATAGCTAATAGAATGTTAAATATAACAGAGGATATAGTGCCAAACTGGCTTATTAGTAGTCCAGATCCAAATGTTTCTATCGGGAAAACATGTGAGCCTTTCAAAGTTGAAATGGTAATACGTGGTTATTTAGCAGGACATGCAGCGCGAACATACAAGAGTGGTTCAAGGATCCTTTGTGGTATTTCCTTACCAGATGGAATGAAAGAGAATGATAAGTTTGAAAATCCAATTATAACACCAACTACTAAAGCCAAAGAAGGTCACGATGAAGATATTTCAAAAGAAGAAATTATTTCAAAAGGAATAATAAGTGAAGAAGATTATAATATTATAGAGAAATACACCTTTCAACTTTTTAGAAGGGGGACTGAGATTGCTAAAAAGCATGGCTTAATCTTAGTTGATACCAAATATGAGTTTGGAAAAACATCTGAAGGTGAAATTATTTTAATTGACGAAATCCATACACCTGATTCCTCCAGGTACTTCTACGAATCAGGATATAATATTAGACAAAATAGAGGAGAAGCCCAGAAACAACTTTCTAAAGAATTTGTGAGAAGGTGGTTAATTTCACAGGGTTTTCAAGGCCTAGCTGGGCAAAAACTTCCATCAATGAAATTCGATCGAATTAGAACTATTTCAAAACGATATATCGAATTATATGAAAAAATTATAGGTGAGAAATTTGAAAAAGCTCAACACAAAAATATTTCCAAACGTATTCAAACCAATATTAATAATTTTTTAGAAGCCAATTAAATATTAAATATTAATTATTCGTTTAATAAATTATAGATTTTGTCAACTGAGATTGATGGTTTAAATGAAATAGCATGATCATATTTTTTAAACCAAGTAATTTGTCGCTTCGCATATCTCCGAGTGTTCTTTTTGATTTCATCTGTAGCTTTTTCTATAGATGTAGTGCCATCAAAATATGGAAATAATTCTTTGTAACCAAAAGTTTTAAGTGGTGATAAATCTCGATACTCTAATAAGTTTTTTACTTCTAGTTCTAAACCAGATTTTATCATAAGATCGACTCGATTATTAATTTTATTGTATAAAATATTACGGGGGCAATTAAGAAAAATCATTTTTGAAGTAAAATTCCGTTTCTTTTTTTGTTTTCCTAAAAACGAGGAGTATGGTTTATTTGTTGTAATACACACTTCAAGAGCTCTTAGTAATCTTTTAGGATTATTAATATCTACTCTAGTATAATATTTAGGATCTTTTTCCAAAAGTAATTTTTGTAACGATTTTAAACCATGGCTTTGATAAAATATATTGATCTGATTTCTGATGTCAGGTGGTATTTCAGGAAATTTATCCAAACCAAACATAACAGCATCGGCATACATGCCAGATCCACCTACCATAATGATTGTGTTTTTAATCTTAAAAAGCATTTCTAATGTTTTCATTGCATCTTTTTCAAAGTCTCCGACAGTATAAATATCCTTAATCGACTTGTGATGAATGAAATGATGGTTAACTTTAGAAAGTTCCTCATTAGTTGCTACCCCTGTTCCAATACGCATTTCTTTATAGAATTGTCTTGAATCACATGATATGATATCTGTGTTAATTTTCTTAGCTAGCTCTATGCTCAGTTTTGTTTTTCCAACACTTGTTGGTCCTGCAATGTAAATAAGTGATTTATTAGACATCATTATGTAATGGAATTAACTTTAAATATTTCTTTTTGGAAAGAAATTTATGAATTAGCTTTTTACAATCTGAGCTTTCTTCAATTGAAACTAATCTAGATAAGATTTGATCTTTTGTTTTAATTTGATGATTTAATTCAAAATAACCATAACCTAATAATTTATTTTTTTTAATATAAACAAATGAAAACTCTCCATTTAATCTTCCTTTTTGAATTAATAAAAAGTTTTCAGTGGGATAGGAAAAAAAATGTATTAAAGAATTAATTTTTTTTTGATATTGATCAGGGCTTTCTGCTTTATAACTTTCTTTTTTATAACAATACGCATCTTTTTCGGCTTCCGATAAATTAGTTTTATTAATAGAAACACCAAATTCATCCACAAAATTTAATATAGCCTTTTTTATTTCCTTTTTATTTTTGTAAACACTCAGGTATTCTTGATTTTTTTTTATTTGTTCTGAAATTATGTAAGGATATTTATTAGAGAAGTCAATTCTAATTCCCATAGGATAAAGAAGGTACTTTGCTCTACTATTTAAAATAGGATTATTGATTTTAATTTCGTTTTGTTCTTTAAGAATTGTAATAAGCTCACCACCAGTAAGTGCAAAGGTGACATTATCGATTTTATTTTGAATTATCTTTGCTTTATTCTTAATTCCTATTAGGTGGCTTAGAACCTTTTTCTTTATATTTTTGCTTTTTCCAATATAAATAATTTCATTTTTTTTATTATGTATATAATATACTCCCATTTCAGAAGGAAGATTATCAATAATATCTAAAAATTTAATTGGAGCTTTATTAGGGTGACGAATCCGAATATTTTTCTTTAAAATATTTTTATGTGTATCTTTCTCTAATAAAATTTGAAAAAGTTTTAGCGTTACCCTTGCATCTTCATTAGCTCTATGCTGATTAACAAATGGAATCCCAAGATTTGAAACTAATTTACCAAGACTAAAAGAGGTTTGTTCTGGCAGCAATATTTTTGATAAAGTCACTGTACAAATTGATCTTCGCTCAAAAGGAAATCCCAATCTTCTAAATTCAGTTTGCAAAATACGATAGTCAAATTCCGCATTGTGTGCTACTATTATGCAATCTTTTGTTATTTCAACTATGCGGTTAGCAACTTCAAAAAACTTTGGAGCACTTAGAAGCATTTTATCATTAATTCCAGTAAGTTTAACAACAAATGGTTGAATTTTCCTTTCAGGATTTATCAAAGTACAAAATTGATCTTTAATTTTATATCCATCAAATCTATAAATTGCAATTTCAGTTATACCTTCCTCATCGTATTTACCACCTGTTGTTTCAATGTCAAGAATGGCATACATTTCAATAAATTCTTTCACCAAAAATTTTACTTCCTAAACGTATCATATTTGATCCTTCCTCAATGGCAATTAAATAATCACCACTCATACCCATGGATAATATTTCGAGACCATTGTGGTTATTGAATAGACTTGACAATTCTTTAAATTCATTACGTATTTTGTCTTTATCTAATGTAAAGCTTGCCATACCCATGAGTCCTATTATTTTGACATTAGGTAAATAAGAGGCATTTTTTAAAAGTAGATTAAGCTCATCTTTTGGTAATCCAAACTTTGTTTCTTCCTGTGATATTTGGACTTGTATTAAACATTTAATTATTCGTTTATTTTTTAAGGCTTGTTTTTGAATTTCTTTTAATAATTTATAACTATCAACTGCATGAATAGTATTAACAAAAGGAGCCATGTATTTAACCTTATTCGTTTGAACATGCCCTATCATATGCCATTGAATGTCTTTGGGAAGTGCCTCAAATTTTGAAACCATTTCTTGAACTTTATTTTCTCCAAAAATTCGATGGCCGGCACCATAAGCTTCAAGTAAGTCTTTCAATGGCTTAGTTTTTGAAACTGCAACTAGACTAACTCTTTTGGGAAGTTCATTATTTAATAACAATAAATTTTCTTTTATTCCCATGTAAGCAAAAATAGGTTATTACACACATTAAATCTTAATATAAATCTAGATAGAATCATTTAAAAAAAAAAGGGCTACCACGAGGTAACCCATTTATAGTGAAGTTAGGATTTAATTATTGTGCAGCTTCCATTCCTTTTTCGATTAGATCGTAAAATTGATCTAGCTTTGGAAGTACTACAATACGTGTTCTTCTATTTTTCGCCCTATTTGCAGCTGTATCGTTATCAGCAACAGGTATGTAGTAGCTTCGCCCTGCAGCTGTCATTCTTGCTGGTGAGACATCAAAATCATTTTCTAAAATTCGAACAACTGCCGTAGCTCTTTTTACAGAAAGGTCCCAATTATCAACAACACCATCTGCCTTGTTAATTGGTACATTATCAGTGTGCCCTTCAACCATAAACTCTATATCTGGTTTATCATTTACAACTTTTGCAACTTTACCTAAGACTTCTTTAGCTCTTTGTGTTACAGTGTAGCTTCCACTTCTGAATAAAAGTTTATCCGAAATAGAAACATAAACAACTCCTTTTTCAACATTAATCTCAATATCCTCGTCACTAATATTTCCGAGAACACCCTTTAGACTGGTTACCAAGGCAAGAGTTACAGAATCTTTCTTGGTAACAGCATCTTGCATACGCTGAATACGAATGTCTTTTTCTTTCATACTTTCAAGTGACATTTCAAGATTCTCAGCACCTTTTTGAGATAAAGTCGTAAGGTTTCCAATATTGTTAATTAAATCTTGATTATTGGCTTTTAAAAATTTATTTTGCTCTGTAAGTGTTGCAAGTTGAGCAATAGCAGACTCTTTTTCTTCATTGCAACTATTCAATTGTACAGATGTTGAATCCAACAGGTTTTTTGTATTCTGTTGTAATTCTTCTAGTTCTGTGAATTTTTTCTGTGATACACAGGAAGTCAATAGTGCTCCTGCTATCATTAAAGCGATAACTTTTTTCATGATAAATTTGATTAAGTTTTATAATTATGCAAAATTAATAGTTTTTATTTAATTTTTTGCTCAAATCATTGAAATAACGATTTCTTTTTAAAAAATATTCCATATTAATATTTTCTACAAAAAAATAATCTTCTTTTTTGATCTGATCACGATTTTTTGAATTCATCCTTCTTAACATCCTATAAAACGACGAATGTGCTCTAATTATTGCCCATACATATGAAAATTTAAATCTTAAAAAGAAATTTGCAGACAAAAATCCATCAAGGATTAAACGTGAAAAAATAATCAAATATTTATTTTTTTCTGGAAGATTCTTAACCAACATAAAAAGTGAATTTCTGTGATTTAAGTACACTTTTTGAGAAGATTTAGGAAGAGTCGCTCCTCCAATATGATAGACTTTGGAACTGCCAATTGATAGAGCTTTATACCCTTGATTATGTGCTCTCCAACATAGATCAATTTCTTCTTGATGAGCAAAAAAATCTGGATCAAACCCCCCTAATTTCCAAAAGACCTCATTTCTAATCAGAAAACAAGCTCCGCTTGCCCAAAATATTTCAATATTATTATTGTATTGCCCAAGATCTTCTTCTACATTATCAATTATACGCCCCCTACAAAAAGGAATGCCGTACTTATCTATGAATCCTCCTGCTGCTCCAGCATATTCAAACTTATCATTATTTTTTTGATTTAAAATATGAGGCTGCATAATTGCTACATTAGGATCTGTTTTAAATTTTTTTAAAAGTGGTGAAAGCCAATTTTTTGGAACAAATACATCACTATTGAGCAACACGTAATAATTATTTTTTATATGTTTAAGTCCTTCATTATATCCACCAGAATAACCTAAATTTTTTTTAAGCTCAATGCATTTAAGTTTGGGATAATTCTTTCTAAACCAATAAACAGAATTATCATTTGAATTATTATCAATCATTATAATATCTGCTTCAGGACTGTTCAGAATCACATTATTCAAAAATTTCATTAATAAATGAATTCCATTGTAATTCAATATGACTACAGCAACTGATTTCATCTGTATATTTTGTATTCTGGAAGCGTTTTTATGAAAGAAAGTTTATTTTTTTTATGATCCATATTACAAAAATAATGGCTAATTCCATTGCTTACCATAAGGTAAGGACATTTTAATCCTAGATTATAACGTACAATTTGATCAAAAGTCTTTTGATTTATTTTAACAGAAGGAGCCTTACATTCCACAAGAATATAAGGCTTAAAATTTTTACCTGTAACTAATATATCAAAACGTTTTTTCGTATTAAAAACTTTAACTTCTTGCTCTATACGTATTATTGATTCAGGATATTTTTTTGTTTCAATTAAGTAATGAACGCAATGAACTCTTACCCATTCTTCAGGTGTACAAAACAGCCATTTTTTTCGAACTCGATCAAATATATAGTTTTTATTTTCCTTATTTTTAATCGTGTATTTATAGCTCGGAAAATTTAATTTCTCCATTTTGTAAAAATGCAATAAATTTTTATAATGCAAGCTTTCTATTCATTACTTTCCAAAATAGAAGAAGGAAACTTTTCTCCTCTGTATTTGTTGTCAGGAACTGAGCCATATTATATAGATCAAATTTTAAAAACTTTAATATTAAAATTGGTTGATGAATCTTCAAAAGATTTTGATTTTTCTCAATTTTATGGAAAAGAAAACAGCGCAGCTGAAATTATCGAAGTTGCCAGGCGTTATCCGATGATTTCTAATTATAATGTAGTCGTGTTAAAAGAAGCACAATTAATAAGTCCTTCCGATCTTGATTTACTCGCAAAATATGCTGAAAAGCCAATGCTCCAGTCAATAGTTATTATTTGTTTTAAAAATAAAGCCTTTGATAAGCGAAAAAAATTATTTAAAACTATAGAAAAAAATGGAGAAATTTTAGCTGTAAAACCACTTTATGATAATCAATTATCCTCATGGATTAAAAGTCAAGCAAATAGGCTAAAAATAAAAATATCACCTGTAGCTATTCAACTTCTTGCGAACCATGTAGGCTCTAACTTGAGTTTTTTAGATAACGAATTAAAAAAAATATGCCTTTGTTTATCTGATGGAGAAATTATTACAGTGGAACATATTGAAAAACATGTTGGGATAAGCAAGACATACAATAGCTTTGAACTACAAAAGGCGATAGGTTTAGGCGATTTTTCTAAGTCTTTTCAAATAATACAATATTTGAATAGGAACAATAAAAATTCGCCACTAATTCTTACGTTAAGTACTTTACATAATTATTTTCAAAAGCTTATGTTAATAAAAGCAATAGGTATCAATCATAAAGATTTAGGAATTAATCCTTTTTTTTTAAATGAATATAAAGCAGCTGCTGAAAGATTTAATATTCGCCAACTATCTTTAGCTATGGAATTAATTATGGAAGCTGATTTTAAAGTCAAAGGAATTTCTATAACTAATGCTGGATCAAAAAAAATTTTAGAAGAATTACTTATCAAATTATTTCTGCTTTAAAAAGATTTAAAGCTTCTTTTTACATGGGAAATTCTTTAGGATTGGATTCATTCATAATTGAATAAATAACTTCAAAAATGTCGTCTTCTGATGGTTTAGAAAAATATTCCCCATCAGCACCGTATGCAGGGCGATGTGCCTTTGCAGATAATAATTTAGGTGCACAATCTAATAATTCAAAAATATTCTGCTTCTCTAAAAGTTGTTGTAAAATATAAGACGAAGCTCCACCAGGTACATCTTCATCTACTATAAGTAGGCGATTAGTTTTTGCGACACTCACATGAATGTCTTTTGAGAGATCAAAGGGAATTAAACTTTGTAAATCGATAATTTCAATTGATATGCCTTCTTGAATAAGTCTCTTCGTAGTGTCTTGAACAATTCTAAGAGTAGAACCATAAGAAACAACTGTTACGTCTTCTCCTTTCTGTATCACTTCAATTTTACCTAAGGGAATAGTGAATTCACCAAGGTTGATAGGAGGTTTTTCCTTAATTCGATAAGCATTTAAGCATTCAACAACAACAGCAGGTTGATCAACTTGCATTAGAGTGTTATAAAACCCAGCAGCTTGAGTCATATTTCTAGGGGTTAAGATATGAATTCCACGCAATAGATGAATCATAGCTGCCATCTGGGAGCCAGAATGCCAAATACCTTCTAAGCGATGACCACGAGTGCGGATGATTAAAGGTGCAATTTGCTGCCCTACTGTTCTGTAGCTCATAGAAGCTAGGTCATCACTTAAGATTTGAATACAATATAAAATATAGTCAAGATATTGTATTTCAGCTATTGGCCTTAATCCACGAAGGGCAAGTCCAATTCCCTGACCTGCAATAGTAGCTTCTCTGATTCCTGTATCAGAGATACGAATTTCACCAAATTTTTTCTGAAGACCTTCCATTCCTTGATTTACATCTCCAATCTTTCCTACATCTTCTCCAAACACAAGAAGATTATCGTATTTATTGAATAAGGCTTCAAAATTATCACGAATAATTATTCTCCCATCAACTTTATAATTTTCATCTATGTAAGCCGGGGGAGTAGATTTAAATTTTATTAAATCTTCTTTTTTAGTTGTATATAATTTCGATGAGATTCTTTCACTTAAATCATTAAAAAGACTTTTATACCATGATCTGTAATTTTCAACTACTGCTTCAGGGTGTCTAACTAATAATAAATTTATTTTTTTCGCTGCTGATATAAGATCCTTAAAGCTAAGTTCATCTATTTGTTCTAATTGATTATAAATCAACTGAATTTTAGGATCGTTATGGGTTTGTTTTTTTAAGGTTTCCTCAAAACTTAGTAGATTATTTTTCTCCTTTAAAATAGGTGCTTGATAAGCATTCCAGGATTCACGTCTCGAAGAACGAACCTTGCTAATTGCCTCTTTTTCTATATTTTCGAGTTCTTCTTCAGATGCTAAGCCTTCTTCCAATATCCATTCACGCATTTTTAAATTACAGTCGTATTGTTTTTCCCATTCTAGTCTAGCTTTAGACTTATAACGTTCATGAGATCCTGACGAAGAGTGTCCCAAAGGTTGTGTCAATTCTGTGACGTGAATAAGAACTGGAATATGGTTTTTTCTAGCAACTTTAGAAGCATATTCATAGGTTTCTATTAAAGCTAAATAATCCCAACCCTTAACTGTCAAAATTTCAAACCCTTCTTCTTTTTCAGTTCGTTGAAAGCCCTTTAGAGCTTCAGATATATTTTGCTTAGTTGTTTGGTCTTTATTGGAAACAGAAATACCATATCCGTCATCCCAAACACTTATTACCATTGGGACTTGAAGGACACCAGCTGCATTTATAGTTTCAAAAAACATTCCTTCGCTTGTACTGGCATTTCCTATTGTTCCCCAAGCTATTTCATTCCCATTGTTAGAAAATTTTTTACTGTTTTTTATTTTATGATTACGATAAACTTTTGAAGCTTGAGCTAACCCAAGAAGTCTTGGCATTTGAGAACCGGTAGGCGAAACATCTCCACTATGGTTTTTTTTTGCCATTAAATTAATCCATTCTCCATTTTTTTTTCTACTAGCAGTTACAAAATGACCTCCCATTGAACGACCACCTGTCATAGGTTCACGTTCAAGATTTAAATCTGCATATAATGCAGAAAAGATATTTGAAATAGTTAAATGGCCTTGAGCCATAAGTAAAGTTTGATCACGGTAATAACCCGACCTAAAGTCACCATTTTTAAAAAAGTGGTTCATTGCTATTTGAGGCAATTCTTTTCCGTCTCCAAATATTCCAAACTTTCCCTTGCCAGAAAAAACTTCACGTCTTCCAAGAACACTACATTCCCTGCTAGTAACGGCTATTTTATAATCTAATAAGACTTGTTTTTTGAAAGCTTCGAATGAAATTTCAAGATCCTCTTCTTTGCTGCTTATATCCATAAATATAGTCAAAAATACAAAAAAACACTCATTTTGCTTACAAGTAACTTAACTCATTAATTAAGATAAATTAATTATTAAAACCACTTACGAGAAAATAAACTACTTAAGGTTTTTAGCCTAGGTGAAAAAATAAAACGGATTTTTGTTGCATAACGAGACTGAATTGGTTCAAAACCATTGGAGGAATAAAGTGGAAAAAATACTTCAAAATAATCAGGAACTAAATTAAATTTTATTCCAGAATCAAAATATCCTTTTGTTGAACGATTAATATTTTTTAATGCACCAATATCTCCATAAAACTCTATCCATTTCCAAATTCCTATAGAGGCATTTACTGAAGTCATATAGTTGTTGGCTGATGATTCATTAAAAAAAGCTTTAAAGCCACCTTCAGCAGCAACAAATTGTTGACTCCAAATTCCCGTTACATCTGAACGGCCAATATAATCGTATCGAAATAGGTAATCTGGAGAACGATTTAGGTTAAAATCAAAAAATTGAGTATCTGTAGTATTGTGCCATAAAAATTTTCCAGCAAAAAAACGTATAGAAAATTGACGACCACTAGGGAAAAGTTTACTATAACGACTGCTAAAATATATTTTTCCGAACTTTCCAGAGGCTTCTAAGTTTGAACTAGTAGAAAATACATTTACAGCATCCGCATTTTCATATCGATGTAAAAGACTTAAAACACTATAATCAGGAGTTACTTCTATATTTGGGTCACGATCTCTAAATACATTGTACCAAGAAATATTGAACAATTGACGTTTATTTGACCTTAGATCATAGGGTCTGAAATACATTGAGAATGAGGGCTGTAAAGAAGTATACCTTAAGTTTGTATTATAATGATAGCTTTTTCCAGTTAAGAAAACTTGATTAAGATAATTTTTACTCTTATGATTTATAAATCTATATCTTGATCTAAAAAACCCTACATAAGTATTTTCCTTGAAAGAGTATTGCGGATGTAAATCGATTTCGAATGGTTGATTTTTTACTCGAGTATTATATATTCTCATTCCAGCTGTGAATCCGTCGTATGCATTAAAGTCGGAAATAGGATGGTAAAATAATTGATTTCGTTTTAGATTTTCACTATCACCATAAAAAGTCAACTTCAATGGCTTAAACCCATGTGAGGATTTTAAATATTTCCAGTTATTTGATCTATTTTTTTCTGGCAAAAATCGATTTGAATTAATTGCAACAAAATCTAGATCTTGATTTTTTATTTTGATGATAGTATCTTTTCCTGAGTGATTGTACCACTTTTCCATTACAATACTGTCATTTTTTATAAAATCTAATTTATATGGAACTGATTTTAATTTTTTTTCACTTACTGTTATATAAATTGAGTCATTAGCTTTTACAATATTTTTTAAATAAAGATCAAAAGCTTCTCTATCCATTATATAATTTGTAAAAAACCAATCTAACTTTTTATCTGTTTTTTCTGAGATAATTTTTTCTAGTAAAATCAATCCTTTATTTTTTGTGAATTTTAGTAAGCTTTTAGGGAGGATGTCCTCATCTAAATATTTATCTAAATAGTAAAAACCAGACCCTACATGATACGGTGATGTGTATAATTCATTTGATTTAGTTAATTTATCTCTTGCTAAAGTGTCTGATTGTTGTTGATTTGCGTGTTCTCCAAATTCATAGATAAACGAAAAGCTTTCATTAAATCCTATTTGTGCTGCGCTATAACTATTAAATGGTCGAATACCTAGAATTTTAAAATCTTTTAAAACTCCTAAAAACTTACTTTTGGGATAGAAATATTCTACATATTTCATCATAATATATGTTTGTAAACCACCGGGAATCCAATGGTCCTTCCTTTTGTCAATTTCTAGTAGTTCGTGTAAATAACTTGCGAGGTATGCCTTTATAAATTTTGTTTCATAAATAAAAGAATCACTAAATGGATTTAAAAATGAAAGAGCTTCTGTAATCCCTACTATCGGATTTTTAAAATAATCTTTTTTTAGTATTAATATTTTTTTATGCTCAAGAGGGCTTAGCATGGTTTTGGAAAAATCATGGATTCGTTTTAATGATTGATTAATGTTTACATCGGAATTTTTGCTTGGTAAAATATCAGTTACAATCGTAAAGCCGTCATCTAATACTATTGTTTGGAATTTATTTTCTTCATCAAAGACAAACTCTGGACTTGATATACCTTTTGCTTCCCACTTTGAGTATTTATATCCTTTTCTAATAATTGTGTCAGAATTAATTTTATCTAAATTACTAGACAGGTTATATTTATCAGAATAGGTCCAGTTTATTGTATAATTAGAAGTTATATTATTGTTATCTCTTAATCCTAAATTACTTTGAAATGCCCATTTACCTTCAAAAAAAGGTGAAATACTAATAAAAAAGTCACGAAAGAAAATCCTATTGTTAGAATTAATTCCATAGCCGGTAAACTTATCATCAGGAATTTTTATCTCATAATTTATTTGAAGATTTATTTCCTCCTCAGGGTCTATGTAAGAATTTAAAAAAACTTCAATTACATCAAGTTTTTCATTGACTCTAAACCATTCAAGTTTTATATTATCTTCAGTTAGAGTTTTAATTATGGTGTAACCCAGTTTACTTTTTGCACTTATATAAAAGCTTCGATTAAATTGATTTGCTAAGTGTTTAACCAGAGGAGATTTTGTGCCTTCATAAGAGTTCGCCCAATCACTAAGAAATATCTTATTTATTTTTTTATTGAAAGAGTTTTTAAAATTTATGGTTTGAGAAACAATTAAGGTTTGATCATTTATATTTACACTAGCATCTATTATATAGTTCGTTTGACCATGCATAACATTAGAAAATAATCCAACCATAAAGGAAAGAAATATGTTATGATTTGTTTTAGCTGACATTTAAACTATTTTTTAATTCATTTCTTAAACATTTTGCTGTATGGCTAGTTTTATTTTTAATTATATCAAGAGGATTTCCCTCACAAATTAATTTTCCACCATAACGACCTCCTTCTGGTCCAATATCAAAAATATAATCTACTTGTTTAATAACTTCAAGATTATGTTCAATAATTAGCACTGTATTTCCTTTATCGACTAGAATATTTAGCACTTCTAAAAGTACACGAATATCTTCAAAATGAAGACCCGTTGTTGGCTCATCTAAAATATAAAATGTATTACCCGTATCCTTTTTGGATAATTCAGAAGCAAGTTTAATTCTTTGGGCTTCCCCTCCAGAAAGAGTTGTAGATGATTGCCCTAAAGTTATATAACCTAATCCAACATCTTTAATTGTATTTAGTTTTCTAAAGATTTTAGGTATTGGTTCAAAAAACTTACATGCTTCATTTACTGACATGTTTAATACATCAGAAATCGATTTTCCTTTATATCTTATTTCAAGTGTTTCACGATTAAATCGTTTACCATGACAACTTTCACACTCAACGTAAACATCGGGTAGAAAGTTCATTTCAATTATCTTCATGCCACCTCCTTGACAAGATTCACAACGCCCACCGACAACATTAAAACTAAAGCGGCCAGGTTTATAACCTCTGATTTGAGCCTCAGGGGTTTGAGCAAACAAACTTCTTATTTCGCTGAATACACCACAATAAGTAGCAGGATTACTTCTTGGAGTTCTACCAATCGGGCTTTGATTAATATCAACTACTTTATCGATGTGATTTAACCCTCTTACACTCTCATAAAATAAAGGAGTTTTTACTCCTTGAAAAATATGATTATTTAAAATAGGGTAGAGTGTTTCGTTTATTAGTGTAGATTTTCCACTCCCAGAAACACCTGTAACACCAATCATTACACCCAAAGGAAATTCAATATTAATTTTTTTAAGATTGTTTCCTTTACAACCCATTAATTTAATTTTATTACCATTTCCAGTTCTTTTTATTTTTGGAACTTTAATAGATAGATTTCCGTTAAGATAATTTGAGGTTAAGGTTTTTTCATTAAGGATTTGTTTAGGTGTGCCCTTGGAGATAATTTGGCCACCATTTTTTCCTGCAAATGGACCCATATCAATCAGGTAATCAGATTGCAACATCATATCCTTATCATGTTCTACAACTAAAACCGAATTTCCCAGATCTCTAAGTGAAGCTAAAGATTTAATTAATCGATCATTATCTCTTTGATGAAGTCCTATGCTAGGTTCATCCAATATATAAAGAACTCCAACAAGTTGAGATCCAATTTGTGTTGCCAATCGAATTCGTTGGGCCTCACCTCCAGATAGAGATTTGGATGATCGATTTAATTGAAGATACTCTAATCCAACATTTAATAAAAACTGAAGTCTAATTAAAATCTCCTTAATTATTTCAGAAGCTATAGCATTTTCATTTTCATTAAGCTTAATAGGTAGTTGTTTTATCCATTTGAATAAATCTTTTAAATCCATAGAGACTAGATCTGCAATATTTTTATCTAAAATCTTAAAATGTAAAGCTTCTTTCTTCAGACGAGAACCATTACAATCATGGCAATTATATGAGTCCATAAAATTTCCTGCCCATCTTTTGATACTGGCAGTAGCTGCATCCGAATAAGCATTTTCTATATAATTTTCAAATCCTTCAAAGTCTATTTTATAAGTTCTGGTGATGCCTAAGTTTTTTGACGGTATCTCAAATTTTTCATGGCTTCCTCTTAAAATTACTTCCAGTGCTTTTTTTGGAATTTCATTTATGGGATCAGTTAGTGAAAACTTGTAGCATTTTGCTATTGTTTCAATCTGTTTATATGTCCAGTTTCCTTTTTTGATCCCAAGAGGAGCAAGACCACCCTGGGCTATAGATATGGTTTTATCTGGAATTAACTTGTTTAAATTTACCTTATGCAGAATTCCAAGTCCTTTACAAGAAGGACACATACCTTTGGGCGAATTAAATGAAAAACTATTAGGTTCTGGAGCTGGATATGAAATTCCAGAGTTTGGACACATCAAATTTCTACTAAAATAACGTGCTTGATTATCTTCCGTATTTACTATTAAGACAACATCTTGACCATAATGCATTGCCGTTATCATAGATTCTTCTAATCGCTTTAGAAATTCTTTATTTTTTTTAACACTGAAACGATCAATAACAAGTTCAATATCATGAGTCTTGTAACGGTCTACTTTCATCCCTGAGGTTAAATCGAGTATTATTCCATCTACCCTTACTTTTGAAAAACCTTGTCTTGATAATGATTCAAAAAGTTCACGATAATGACCTTTTCTTGATTTTATTAATGGTGAAAGTAATATTATACTTTTTTTAGAGTATTCATCACAAATTAAAGTTTGAATTTGTTTATCAGTATAGCTAATCATTTTTTTATTTGAAATATAGCTATAAGCAGTTCCAACTCTAGCGAACAAAAGTCTAATAAAATCATATAATTCTGTTATAGTTCCAACAGTTGAACGTGGGCTTTTAGATGTAGTCTTTTGTTCAATCGCGATGACAGGTGAAAGCCCATCAATTTTATCAACATCAGGACGCTCCATATTTCCAAGAAATTGTCGAACATAAGCAGAAAAAGTTTCCATATATCTTCGCTGTCCCTCAGCATAAATAGTGTCAAAAGCTAAAGAAGATTTTCCACTACCTGACAAACCTGTAATAACAACAAGTTTATCTCTAGGTATATCTAAATTTATGTTTTTTAAATTGTGAACACGAGCACCCTCAATATGTATGAAGTTATTATTTTCTTTCATAGTATTAGCCAGCTAAAATAGCACTTATAATGTACTCTATACATTCTATTACGATGATTAATAAAGATGAACAGCTTTATCATCGCCTCTAGGATCTGCCCCAGTAGTTATTAATCCCATTTCAGATATATGAATGGCATCTACTCTTCCAATTATTCTGGTATATTTTTCTTTAATTTTATAATCTTTTTCCTGTAAGTTTTTTATTAGATTTCCATCAAATTTGTTTGGTTCAAATACTATTTCATCTGGAAGCCATTGATGGTGAAATCGTCCAGCAGAGACAGCCATTTGAATGTCCATTCCAAATTCATAAACATTAAGAATTGTTTGAAGAACAGAAGTTATGATAGTTGATCCGCCTGGAGTGCCAAGTATCATTGAAAGTTTACCATTCCGCTCAATTATAGTTGGTGTCATAGAACTAAGCATTCTTTTTTGTGGGGCAATGGAGTTAACTATACCACCAATCAGTCCAAACATATTTTGAGCTCCTGGTTTACTACTAAAATCATCCATCTCATTATTTAAAAAATATCCTCCTTTTTCTACAAATACTCTTGACCCATAACTCCCATTTAGGGTAGTAGTAACTGCCACTGCATTTCCCATTGTGTCAACAATAGAGTAATGAGTAGTTTCATCACTTTCTTCCATTGGAATTTTTCCAGGGGCTATATCAATTGATTTGGTTGCTTTTTTAAAATCAAATGAAGCCATTCGTTCATCTAAATAGCTTTGACTAAGCATGTTTTTTATGGGAATTATATTAAAGTCGGGGTCACCCAAATATAAACTCCGATCAGCATAGGATCTGCGCTCTGCTTCGATAATTATCTGCATTGCTTCACTAGAATTATGTCCAAACTGTCCTACATCAAATGGTTGAATCATTTTTAAAATTTGCCCTAAGCAAACTCCTCCACTAGAAGGTGGTCCCATTGAGTAAATATTTAAGTCTTTATATTGAAAATTTATGGGATCGCGCCAAACTGGTTCATATGAAAGTAAATCTTCATGTGTTATTATTCCACCTGTTTCTTTAACTCGAGCAACTAAATCATTTGCAACTGGACCATCATAAAAACCCTGCTTTCCAAATTTAGCAATACGCTTTAAAGTTTCAGCTAAAGCTAAATTTTTAACACGATCTCCCGCCTTAAATCCTTTTGCGTATAGGGTTTCAGGTCCATTAATACTTATAAAGTCCTTTATTTTTGCATTAATACTGTTTTCTTGTCTTTTTGTAATTATATAACCATTTACGGCTAAATCAATAGCTGGTTGAATCAAATCTTCCCATGGAAGGGTTCCAAATTTTTTATGAATAGCGGCTAAACCTGCAACAGTTCCTGGAACTCCAATAGCTAATCCCCCAATTGTGCTTTTATCTGGAATTACACTTCCGTTTATATCCAAATACATATCTGCTGATGCAGCAATTGGTGCTTTTTCTCTATAGTCTAAACTTCCTATTTCTCCAGATGCAGTTCGATATAATAAAAATCCACCACCTGAAATATTTCCAGCATTTGGAAAACAAACTGATAAAGCTAAATCAGTTGCAATCATTGCGTCGAATGCTGTTCCACCATTTTTCAATATTTCTATACCTATAGCCGAGGCTTCTTCGCGTGCACTAACTACTGCAGCTTTTATTGGCTTTGATGTTTTACAGCTCGTAAATACATTTAAAATAATCAAAAATAAAATGAGTGAAAATTGTAAAAAATTGGTTTTCATAAATCTTTTATTTTAGTTTTTGTAAATTTTATTATTTCATTCATGAATTGAAAAAAACGTATTTCAAAATACTCATAATTTTGATTTAAGTCTTTCACGGAAGCACCAAAATTTGAAGTAAATTTTGTTCGTTTCTCCATTTGTTTTAAAACTATGTAAAGCCCAAAAGTTGTTTTATAATGCCCAAACCAATTATATTTCACCAAAGCATTTATAAATCTTTCAATATCCTGATTAAATTCAGGTGCAATTTTAATAATTTTTTTATAAAACTCATTTGAAAATTTATTTAGTGAAAGATTATGATAATAGTTCCAATTTTTAGCTAAAAAATGATCAAAATACATATCGATAATTACTCTACTAAAGTGGCGATATTTTGGAAATAATTTTGTAACACATTCGCGAAAAATTTGATTATGATC
>MDTB01127520.1_pt1 | contig 18570 bp, 20 predicted proteins | sample 811161 | NCBI WGS metagenome assembly MDTB01 (sample SAMN05326650, study PRJNA326480) | marine metagenome | isolation source: seawater | place: Mediterranean Sea | collected 2009
AGAATCTAAAATGATATTTAACTATACAGATTTATATCAGCTATCTTTGGAGAAACTAATGAATATAGAGAGACTAGCAGAGAAGTCTTCTAAAAATCTTCTTAACTCTATCCACCAATCCAAAAATAATTCATTTGATAAATTAATCTACGCTCTTGGTATAAATGAGGTAGGTATTACAACAGCAAAATCTTTAGCTCGCACATTTGAAAATATGGACTCTCTAATGTCTGCGTCAGTTGACGAACTTTGTCTCATAAATGATATTGGAGATGTTGTTGCTAAAAATATACATTCCTATTTTAGAGATGACAATAATAAAATTAATATTAAAAAATTATTAAAATTAGGATTACTCATAGATTATACTACTCAAAATTATAATACAAAATTATCAGGAAAAACTTATGCTATAACAGGAAGTTTCATAAACTTTAGCAGACAAGATATTGAACAACTGATACTTAGTAATGGTGGAAAAGTTACTTCATCCATCTCAAAAAAAACAAGCGCACTAATTTTAGGAAGTAAGCCAGGTTCTAAGTTAGTTAAAGCAAAAAAATTAAATATCACAATTATTAATGAAGGAGAATTATCTAAGCTTCTCTGAGAAGTTCATTTATGCCTACTTTTGATCTCGTTTTTTCATCAACCTTTTTTACTATAACAGCACAATATAAGCTATATTTTTGATCTTTTGATGGCAATGATCCTGATACAACAACTGAGCCTTCTGGAATTACACCATAAGTAACTTTACCGGTTTCTCTATCATATATCTTAGTGCTCTGACCAATATAAACACCCATAGATATAACTGAATTCTTTTTAACTATAACACCCTCTACGATTTCTGACCTTGCTCCGATGAAACAGTTATCTTCAATGATTGTAGGGTTAGCTTGAAGAGGTTCTAAAACGCCTCCGATACCAACACCTCCTGATAAATGAACATTTTTACCTATCTGAGCACAAGAGCCAACTGTCGCCCATGTATCTACCATTGTTCCATCATCTACATATGCGCCAATATTCATGTATGATGGCATTAGTACGACATTTTTGCCAATAAAGGTCCCTTCACGAGCTATAGCCTGAGGGACAATTCTTATATTATTATCTTTGAGATACTTTTCTTCAATATTTTTAAATCTAGATGTTAATTTATCATAGAATTTAGTATAACCTGTGTCAGTTACTTTATTTTCTCTAAGTTTAAATGAAACTAAAATTGCTTTTTTAATCCACTGATTTACTATCCACTCATCATTAATTTTTTCTGCAACTCTTAATTCGCCTGAATTAAGAGAAGAAATTGTATCTTCAATTGCACAAGTTACTTCATTTCTATCGACATCTTTCATATTTGATGAAAAGGCTTTTTCGATAATTGCTTGATTTTTTTTCATAATGTACTCGGGATTTTATTATCTGTTTCTTTGTTATTCATTACATCATCTTGTGAATCTAAGAATACAAGTATATCATAATATTGTCTAATATTTTGAACATACTTTACTGTCTCCCATCCTCGGGCATATCCATATTTAGTTTTTTTATAATATCTTGATTGACTGAGCCTTAGGAGATATGGCTTGAGTGATTTCCAGTCCGTGATAATTATATTCTCTTTCTTTGCCATTTCAATTGCATCTATGACATGACCATGCCCAATATTATATGCTGCGATCGCATACCATATCTTATCCTCGTTATTGATTTGGTCTGGTACTTTATCTAACATTTTTCGTAAATATTTTGCACCACCATAAATACTTTCTTTAGGGTTAGTTCTATCACTTATTTCCATATCTAATGATGTATTCTTTGTTAGCATCATGATACCTTTCACGCCAGTGTAAGATACTGCATTTTTATTCCAGCGTGACTCCTGATAACCTATGCTAGCCAAGAGTCTCCAATCATGATCATATTTTTTTGAGTAACTTTTAAAATAGAACTCATATAATGGAAATATATTTGCTAAATCGTTGATAAAATTTTTACTTCCAACGAAACTATATTTTGTATTTGCATTAAGATTTTTCTGTTTGATATATTTTAACTTATTCTTTTTGAGCATATCCGTAAAGAAAATAGATAATTCATCGCTCAAATGTCTACTAGAATCATTTGGTAGCGCCCAATGAAATTTAACATCATTAGCTATCTTAAATGCTATAGAAACTTCTGGAAAATATCCCTGATAAAACATTAATTCATCTGAAGACAACACTGTATATTTAGTTTTATTTTCTATAAGTAATTGTACAATTTCATCAATATTTTTATCATCAATAATATTATATTCTATGATGTTTTTTCCGAAGTACTTATCTAGAATATTTTTTATCATTGGTGAGTCAATAATATCAATTGTATTTTTTGAAATGTTTTCTTTATCAGGATTTTTTCTAGTATATCTACTATTAAATACTAAGTAATAATCTGATTGAATATGTGAATATATTAGATCAACATTATCTACGATGCCCACATCAGCAAGTAGGTCTATTTCTCTATTATTTAGTTTCTGTAGAGCAAGTGTAGAATTATCAAATGTGATAAATTTTATATTAAGATTGAAGAATTTAGATAGTTCTTTTGTAACATCAAATGTATATCCAGTTTTCTCATTTTTAATCTCATAATAGGTTTGAGGTCCGGTTCTAGTTCCTACGATAATTTCACCTTTATCTACTATCCTTTTATAATCATTTTCATAGAATGGAGCATAAACTTTTATTAGAGATATAACTGCAACTATTAAAATTGTTATTAGTATTATTCGAATTAAAAAATTAACCATTAATTACTATCTTTGCTTTGTGATGTGCTAGCAGATTTTCTATTATGATTTTTTCCTTGGTAACCTTTTTTTCTATTATATGACTTATATTTATTATTATATTTGTTAAAATTATTTTTAGCATACCTTCTACGACCATTATATGATTTATTTTTATATATTTTTTTTGTTTTAATTCCAAACAGTGACTTGATGCTATTTATCAAGCTATTAAATAACCCATTTTTTTTCTTTTGTGCTGATTTCTTAGACATAACAGGTTTTGGTGGCAAGCTTTTTGGTGTAACGGCACTAACTATAGCCTCCTCATAACGTGAACTGGTTTCATTCAATGTTTTATTATTTTTATCATTAACTTTGTTTAATGATGCTTTAAACTCTTCATTGCTTCTATTTTCTCTATCAATATGATAATTTGCGCCTTCGATGGTATTATCTGGTACAACTTTTATCGTTACCTTTTGTCTTGTTTCAATTCCCTGAATAAGTTCCCTCTTATCATTTAAGAGATAAGTTGCCAATCTTACAGGTAAATATACAGTTAATGGTTTATTATTTTTCATTGCCTCTTCCTCAAGCATTCTAACCAGGTTTACGGAAAGAGTGGAAAGAGATTTAATATAACCAACACCCCCACATGTAGGACAAACTTGACTGTTATTATCTATAATTGATGATTTTAATTTTTGTCTTGATATTTCCATCAATCCAAATTTGGATATTCTAGTGAATTGAATTTTGGCTTTATCAATTTTTGATAACTCAGCCATTTTTTTCATGACTGCTTTCTGAGAACTTATAGTCATCATATCTATGAAATCTACAACTATTAGCCCACCAATATCTCTTAATTTGAGTTGAGTACATAATGATACGGCTGCTTCCAAGTTTGTATTCAAAGCAGTTTCTTCAATGTCTCCACCTTTTGTTGATTTAGCAGAGTTAACATCTATGCTCGTCAGTGCTTCAGTTGTATCAAATACAATATTACCGCCAGATGGCAATGATACTTTTTTTCTGTACACACTCTGCAACTGTGTTTCGATCCCAAAATTACTAAATATTGGAATTGGTTTAGTATAATGTTCTATCTTGACTTTTGAGTGAGGTATAAAATGGTCTTTGGCATTCATAAAATCATCATAAAATTTTCTATCATCAATTATTACTTCATTAATTGTTTCATCCGTATAATCTCGTATTACCCTTGCCAACATACTGCTTTCTTGATAAATAAGGAAAGGTGCTTTTTTCAAGATTGAATTTTCAAGAATAGACTCAAAAATCTGTATAAGGTAGTCCATATCCCATTGGAGAGTTTCTTTATTAGTATCTAAACCTGATGTTCTCAAAATTACACTCATACCTTCTGGAATATTTATTTCAGTTAATAATTTTTTTGCAGTCTGTCTATCATTTCCCTCCAGTCTTCTTGAAACACCACCAGTATTTGGATTTTTTGGGAGTAGAACGAGATATTTACCAGCTAAGCTTAAATAGGTTGTTAAAGCAGCACCTTTTGTGCCACGTTCTTCCTTATCGATTTGAATAACAATCTCTTTGCCAGACTCTAAACAATCTCGGGATGTTTTTGATTTGCCAGTTACAAAGATATCAGGTGATATTTCCTTGAATGGGAGAAATCCATGTCTTGATCTTCCGAAATTAACAAAGGCGGCTTCTAAGCTAGGTTCGACTCTAGATATTGTGCCCTTGTATATGTTGGATTTGATGTTTTTCGATGGTAAATCTATATCCAGTTCTACTAGCTTGTTGTCTTCGACAATAGCTAACCGTAACTCCTCTCTTTGAGAAGCATTTATTAAAATTTGTTTCATTTGGAATCCTGTAATTCATTTTTTCTCTTTTTATATGATTTTTATTATAATTATTGAAAGCCCTATATTTGCTTTAGCTTCAATCTTCCTAACACTTAATAATATTGTTTATATTACTTTGACTGATATTTCTAAATTTAATAACACATATCAGTATTTCTTCATTATTTTCAATATTTTAGCCCATAATATCGCTAAAAGTTATTAAACAATATAAAAATCTTTGAATTAATATATCAATGATTTACACTATCTTCAAATAATATCGTGTCTAATTCAAATAAAATTACTGTAAAAAAAGTCAATATTGGCAGAGATCAAGAAGGACAGAGGGTGGATAATTATCTCAGAAAAGCATTGCCTGGTGTCCCGAATAGCCTGATTTACAAGATAATCAGAGATGGACAGGTCAGAATAAATAGTCGCAGAGTAAAGCCTCTTTATCGATTAAAAGCAGACGATATAATCAGAATACCTCCAGTATCAGTTGACTTAAAATCACAATCTGTCTCCAGATTTTTACTTAAGGATCTTAAAAAAATTATACTCCATGAAAATGATGATTTTATGATTATCAATAAGCCAGCTGGTATAGCTGTTCACTCTGGATCAAAAGTAAAGAATGACATAATTTCATCAATTAAATCTCTTGATAAATATAAAACGGTATCTTTAGTTCACCGATTAGATTTAAATACCAGCGGTTGTTTAATCTTAGCTAAGAATTACCATACTGCATCAAATTTAGGTAAAATATTTCAATCTGGAAATGTTGAAAAAAACTATTTATCACTTTTATCTGGTTCTATGACCGGAGATAGGATTGCGGTCGATCAGTCTATTACTAGAAATAAGGGAAGTAGAAATAATTCTGTTTCAATATCAACCAATGGTAAGGCAGCACTATCATACATAACACTCATTAAGCAATTTAAAGACTGTTGTCTTGTAGATATTAAAATTGAAACTGGTAGAATGCATCAAATCAGAGTTCATGCAAAAAGTATTGATCAGCCCGTCTGTGGAGATACTAAGTATGGTGATGTCAGTATAAATAAGAAAATGAGAAATTATGGACTTAAAAGAATGTTTCTACATTCAAAAAAATTATCATTTTTTTATAAGGGTAAACATGATATTGAGGCTCCTACACCTGAAGATTTAACGATAGTAATTGATAAACTTAAAAATCAATTATAGTATGGTAAATTATATAGGGTAAACAATATGGATGATAATAAACTATTAAAAGATATAGTTGATTCTCTTGTAGAAGAGCGCAAGTCAGAGAAAAAATTTAGGTTCATCACTAGAATCCTATTTTTCTTATTTATTATTTTCCTAATAATATCAGTTGCACTATCAACATCAAACAATGCTAATTATTCTGGAGATCATGTTGCAGTGATTCAAATTAATGGAATGATATCATCGGCTGGTCCTGTTAATTCTGAGTTAATTCTACCTCATATTCAGCGAGCTATTAACAATGATAGTTGTATAGGAATCATACTAAAAATAAATAGTCCTGGCGGAAGTGCAACACAGTCAAAGATTATTTTTGATGAAATAAATAAAATACGTGCAGCTTCAGATAAAAAGATATATGCAGTCATTGAAGATGTAGGTGCCTCAGGTGGATATTATATAGCTGCAAGTGCTGAAAAAATATTTTCAAGTTCTTCAAGTATCGTAGGATCCATAGGAGTTAGATTAGATAGTTTCAATATTAAGCGCTTGATGGACAAGCTTGGTATTGAATCACAAATTTTATCGTCAGGTAAAGATAAAACTATTTTAGATCCTTTTTCAAACCTGACAGATGAGCATAGATCTCACTTAGAAAATCTTCTTAATAATATTCATAATCAATTTATATCTGATATTATGCTATCTAGAGGTGATAAGGTCAGTGATAATGCATTTACTGGATTATTTTGGACCGGCGCTGTAGCTAAAAAAATAGGTCTAATTGATGATTTATTATCAGCATATGATGTTAGTGAGAAGTTTTTTAATAAAAGTAAACTAATAACTTATAATGGTGATCGAGATATACTTAAAGAATTGATTAATACTAGTATCACTACTACTAATAATATTATTGGCATTAGATATTAGTCATGGGTTATAAAATATTTTCGGAATCATTAGGTGATCATGAATTCTCTATTTCACTAAAAAAATATCCAAATAATGAAATTTTTTCAGACTTTTGTTTAATTGATGATGTTAATCTCTATAAAAACTCATTTGGGAAGACTCTTATAGTTGGTGGCACAGAAGGATATTTAGGAGCTATTTTAATATCTGGTATAGCAGCCTTAAGATCTGGATCTAGATATGTAGAAATATTTTCTACACAAAAACATAGTTCTTTAATAACCTTCAATCAGCCAGAATTTATTACATCATATGATTTTGAAACCTTAACAGATAAACTAAGAAATTATAAAAATCTCCTTCTAGGGCCAGGAATATCGTATGATGATTGGTCCAAGAGAACTTTCTCATATTTTACAGAATTTTTCGTAAATAATAAATTAGAAAAGAATATGGTTATAGATGCAGGTTATCTGAATCTCCTAACAGGACAAAAATTGAGAAATGACTCATGGATATTAACACCGCATGTGGGTGAAGCAGCAAATTTATTAGGTTTATCAAAAGAAGATATACAGAAAAATAGAGTTGGGTCAGCAAAAAAACTACAAAAAATATATGGCGGAATTATAGTTCTCAAAGGCCATGATACTATTATACAGACTGTAGAAAATACATATGTATGTAGTCATGGAAATAGCAGCATGGGTACGGCTGGAATGGGTGACTGTTTAGCAGGAATCATCTTGTCTCTTATATCTTTGGTGAATGTAAAAGATTATAATAATGCTATATTGTATGCAGTAGCGATTCATTCTTTAGCAGCAGATAATATTTTTAAAAAAAAAGGTGGAATAGGCTTATTAGCTAGCGATGTAATTATTGAGGTTAATAATTTATTAAACCAGAAACAATAGTTTAACAAAATGTTTATTAATAAAAACTACTACCATATCAATAATGAAAATTTTTATTATAAAATAATTGATAAAATAGATTTACCCTCAGAGAGGTGTATTATCTACCTTAATGGAGATGTTGGAGCTGGCAAGACAACATTTGTTAAATCCTTTGTATCACATTTGGGATCTATGACAAGCGTTACTAGCCCAACTTTTACAATTGTCAATGAATATCTTTTTAAAACAAAAAAAATATATCATTATGATTTCTACCGTTTAAAAAATCATAATGAATTATCTGAAATTGGCATAGACTATTATCTAGATCAACCTGGTATTCATTTTATTGAATGGCCGAATGATTTCAAAAAATATCTTCCACAGCCAGATATTAATGTGTCATTAATGATACTCCCTGAATCTCGATTGATTAAAGTTGAAATTAATAATGAGTGAGCATTTACCAATAATTTGTATTTTGGGTTCTACATGTACGGGTAAGACAGAGTTAGCTATTAATTTACAAAAAAGATTCCCTATTGAAATTATTAGCGTTGATTCTGCCATGATCTATAGAGAAATGAATATAGGTACGGACAAACCTTCTCCAGAAATTTTAGACACTATTAAACATCACTTGATAGATATCCGCAATCCAGATGAAAATTATAATGTAGCTGATTTTTGTTCAAATACTATAGATTTAATAGGCGATATACATAAAAGAAAAAAAATTCCATTATTAGCTGGAGGATCTCTCATGTACTTTCATAGTTTATATAATGGTTTATCATTTCTACCAAATAAAAATATTTCTGATAGAAGCCTTATTGATCATTTGTTGAAAAAATATTCATTAAAAGATCTTCATGATTGCTTGAATCATATAGATGATAAAAGCTTTAAAAAAATTCAAACAAATGACAAACAACGCATACAAAGAGCCCTCGAAGTTTATATGACATCTGGAAGATCTATATCCTCTTTTTTTGATGATAGGAATCTGCCGTTGGAGTCTTTTAAGGTAATGACGATTAAAATACATTCTGATGATAGATCAATAATTCATGAAAAAATATCAACAAGGATTAACCATATGTTTAATGAAGGACTAATTGAAGAGGCTGATCATATTATTAAAAAATACAATTTACATAGTAATTCTCAATCTATGAAGGTTATAGGTTACAGACAGATTATGGAATATTTAGCGGATAAAATGACTCTTAAGGAGCTAAAAAGTAAATGTTTATACGCGACTCGTCAGTTAGCAAAAAGACAAATCACTTGGCTCAAGCAATTTCCTTGTTCTCATGCTATTGATATTTTAAATAATGACCCTACAATCATTTATAAGTTAGTTGACAGTCATTGCAATTTAGGCTAATAGTGTCAATATTAGATATGTAATAATGAATAGAGCATTACTCTTTGTGGGGTAATAATATGCAGGATAATCTTCAAGACAAGTTTTTAAATAAACTCAGAAAAGAAAAAATTAGCGTTTCAATCTTTTTAATGAATGGCATTAAACTTGATGGCGTCATTGAAGCTTTTGACCCGTATACAATTATGCTGAAGAATAAATCAACGCAAAGTATTTATAAGCATGCTATTTCTACTATAGTACCCAATCATTCTGATAAAATAGAAATTGATGAGTAAAGACGTTTATATTATGATGTACCCTAAGGAGCAAATATATGGCATGGAATGAACCTGGTGGAAATAAAGACCCTTGGAGTCGTAAACCTACTAAAGGTACCTCAGAAATAGAAAAGTTAATAAATGAATTTTCGAAATCTTTTAAAGATTTACTCGGAGGCTCAAGTACAGGCGGCGGATCTGGGTCAAGTAAAAAGAATACCTCTATTTTTATAGCAATAATAGCTGTTGTTTATTTGCTAAGCGGCATATATATAGTGAACGATGGCGAGAGAGGAGTTGTGTTGCAATTTGGAAGTTACCATTCCATTACATCACCTGGACCTCATTGGGTGCCAAGGTTAATCCAGAAGGCTGAGATAGTGGATGTTTCAAAAATAAGATCAAGTCAACAAAAAGCAGTTATGCTGACAGAGGACGAGAATATAGTTAGTGTTAATTTTGCTATACAATATGATGTCAAAGATGCTAGTGATTTTATCTTCAATCTTCGTGATCCTGATGAAACTTTGAGTGCAGCCGGAGAAAGTGCAATCAGAGAAGTTGTTGGTAAAAATAGTATGGACTTTATTATCACAGAAGGACGAGAGGAAATAGCTGCTAATACAAAGGATCTTTTACAAAGATTATTAGATGAATATAAATCTGGCATAAATGTTCAAACCGTAAATATATTAGAAGCACAACCACCAGAGCAAGTACAGGATGCTTTTTCTGATGCCATTAGAGCTAGAGAGGATGAGCAACGTTATATCAATGAAGCTGAAGCTTATAGAAATGAGATTATACCTCTTGCGCGAGGTGAAGCAAAACAGATTCTAGAAGAAGCAAAAGCTTACAAGGTCAAAATTATTAAATCAGCTGAAGGTGAAGCTCTAAGATTTTTAAATTTATATAAAGAGTATGAGAAAGCTCCGCAAGTTACTAGAGAAAGACTATACCTTGAAACAGTTGAATCAGTCTTAGCTAATACATCAAAAATTATGGTAGATGTAGAAGGTGGAAATAATCTCTTATATCTTCCTCTAGATAAGTTAATGGAGTCAAGATCAAAAAATTCTGAGAATTCTAATAATATACCAAGCCCAGATATTAGTAGAAATAATATGAATTCTCTATCTGATAAAATTAGAAATAATAGAAATAGTTTTAATACAAGAAAGAGGGATTTATATAGTGAATAATCGTAACATATTAACGGTTCTATTGGCTGGTTTGATAATTATTTCATCATCAGTATTTATTGTTGATGAAAGAGAGATTGCTATCAAGTTTAGGCTTGGAGAAATCGTAAAAACTTATGATGAACCTGGAATCTTCTTGATGATACCTTTTTTGAATAACATAAAAAAATATGATTCAAGATTATTAACTATGGATTCCAAACCAGAACAATTTTTAACTAGTGAAAAAAAGAATGTGATAGTTGATTCCTATGTAAAATGGAAAATAACAGATCCACAAAACTTTTATAGATCATCTAAAGGTGATGAAAGAATAGGTATAAATCGATTATCACAAATCATAAATGACCTAACAAAAAGTGAATTTAGTAAAAGAACAATAAATGATGTTGTTTCAGGAGACAGAGTCGCTCTCATGAACACAGTTAGAATTGAGGCTAATAAAGCATCAGCAGCTCTTGGAATAACTGTTATTGATGTTAGAGTTAAAAAAGTAGATCTGCCCGATGAAGTAAGTAATTCAGTTTATGCAAGAATGGTAAAAGAACGTGCTACTGTGGCTAAATCATTCAGGTCTAAAGGTAAAGAAGAAGCTCAGGGAATTACTGCTTTAGCAGAAAGAGAATCCGCAACAATTGTTGCTGAGGCATATAAAGAAGCTCAAGTTATCAAAGGTGAAGGCGATGCTATATCTACTGAAACTTATGCTGCTGCATATAATAGTAGTCCAGAGTTTTATTCTTTTTATAGAAGCCTCTCTGCCTACAAAAGCACATTTAGTACAAAGCAAGACATTCTTTTAATTGACCCAGACTCTGATTTCTTTAAGTATTTTAATAGTCCTCTTGGTCAAAAATAATAGATATTTGGTTTGCATTATTAGTTGGCGTCTGTATTGCTATTATCTTAGAGGGCATGCTGCTATTTATATCACCTCACTACACAAAAAAAGCAGTTCTTTATTTTGCTGAACTCAGCAATAAGTCTTTGAGAATAATTGGTCTTATCTGTATGATATTGGGGTTAGGTCTATTTTTATCAATTATTTAGGATACTTATGAAATCAAAAAATTTTTTAATACCAGACGGCATCGAGTATTATCTTGGAAATGACGCAGTTAGATTCGATAGGCTAAAATCAAGTGTAATTAAAATTTTCATAAAATATGGTTACACATATATCGTACCACCAATTTTTGATAGCATGGATAATTTGTTAAATCTAAATTCTACTGATCTAGATAGTAATACTGGATATATTTTTGATCGTTCTACCGGCAATGAAATTGGTGTTAGAGCAGATATAACTCCTCAAATTTCAAAAGTAGATTATCAGATGACTGATGGATCTGGTAATTCTAAATATTCTTATATGGGTGATATTTTACGCTTATCATCTGGACCTTTTGATAGAATGAATCCTTTTCAAGCGGGTGTTGAATATTTTGGTAATGTTACCAAGAGCACTGATATTGAAATTATTAAATTAATGATAGATGTAGTAAGTTTATCTAAACAAAATAGAATAGTTATAGAGTTAGGTGATTTATCAATCGTAAATGATCTTTTATCTAAGTTAAATTTGTCGGAAGCTGATAGACATATATTAATAGACTTTATTAATCTCAAATCTAAATCTGAAATAAAAAATTTTTTTAGAAGCCTATCTCTTTCTAAGAAACAATTATCATTATTATTGAATCTTATAGATATATCAGGCGATATATCTGTTTTATCTGAATTAAAAATTTTATCAAATAAGTATAAGTTAGATGTTACAGATCAAATTGATGAATTAAATTCCATTGCTAAATCAATAAATAGATTTAGTGACATTTCTCAAGTACAAATTGATCTTTGTGAATTACAAGGTTTTAATTATCAATCAGGATTAATTTATTCTACTTATGTGCCTGGACTAAGAAAAGAGATTGCTAGAGGTGGTCGATATAAAGCTTATACTAATCAAGATGGTGTAGTTCGGTTTGCTACAGGCTTCAGCTTGGATATTAAAGACATATTTAATCTCTCTATGGGAAGGAGTGATACACATGTCTAATGTGTTACTGATTGGAACTCACTGGGGTGACGAGGGTAAAGGTAAAATTGTTGATGTTTTATCTGAGAATGCTCAGGGCTGTGTTAGATTTCAAGGTGGTCACAATGCAGGACACACGCTTGTTATAAATAATGTCAAAACGATACTTCATTTAATCCCCTCTGGTATATTGCGTAATAATGTTAAATCAATTATTGGCAACGGAGTGGTAATTTCTCTTGAAGCATTAGAAGCTGAAATTAATGACCTCAAATCTAATAATATTATAATTGAGAATAAGCTTTTTATTAGCCAGTTTTGTCATGTAATATTACCTACACATGTAGCGCTTGATATTGCACATGAAAAATCTCTCGGTAAATCCTCGATCGGAACAACTGGGAGAGGCATAGGCCCCACCTATGAGGATAAAGTTGCCCGAAGAGGTATTAGGTTGATAGATTTTTTTAATGTTGATGATCTGAAAAAAAAGCTTTTAAAATCAATGGAATATCATAATTTCATTCTAAAAGAATACTATCAAACTAATACAGTATCTATAGATGAGACACTTGATAAACTTCTGCCCATATTTGATAAGATTAAACACTTTGTCTGCGATGTTACTCCATTGATTCTAGAGCTGAATAAAGATTCAAATATTATATTTGAGGGAGCCCAGGGTACTATGTTAGATGTAGATCATGGCACCTATCCTTACGTGACATCATCAAATACTACTCTTTCAGGTCTTATTTCTGGGACAGGAATAGGTATTGATAAAGTTCACTACTCTCTTGGTATAACAAAGGCTTACTCAACTAGAGTCGGTCATGGACCGTTCCCTTCAGAATTACATGATCAGTTAGGTTTGGATATAGCTAAATGGGGAGGAGAAGTTGGTGCTACTACAGGTCGTGCTCGAAGATGTGGCTGGTTAGATTTAAAAATACTCAAACATTCAATTGAACTTAATCGTATTAATGGTATTGCTCTAACCAAACTTGATGTTCTAGATAATCTTGAAAAAATAAAAATATGTATAGACTATGACCCCATTGATTATGAAAGCTTTGAAGCGCCTAATATAAAATATATCGAAATGGATGGATGGATGTGTTCAACAGTCGGTATCACAAACTATCAAGAATTACCTGATAATGCTAAAAAGTATATAAAAACTATAGAAGAAATTTCTGAAACTAAAGTAGTAATGATATCAACAGGTCCATCAAGAAACCAAATAATAATTCTTGATGACATATTAAAAAATTAGTTCATGACAGACAATAATAAATACATTTATGGTATTCATACTTGCAGCGCTCAGCTCAGACTAGATTCTAAAAGCATAGATGTTTTATTTCTTAAAAGTTCTTCTCATAATAAGCAAATCTTAAATATCATTGCTATCTGTAAAGCTGCGGGGATAAATATTGTTGAGATTGATAAGGATCAATTGACAACTATGTGCTTATCATCAAAACATCAAGGGATAGTAATGAAACTATCTGATAATAATTCTGCAGGATTTGATTTAGAGTTATATTTACAGACAGAATCATGTCCGTTCATAGCCATCTTTGATTCTCTTCAAGATCCACGAAATCTTGGATCCTGCATTAGGACTGCCAATGCAGCTGGAGTTGAATTAGTGATTAAGAAGAAATCTAACTCATGCGACATATCACCTTTAGTGCATAAAACAGCATCTGGCGGACTCCAGGGTATATCATTATTAGAAACAAATAATATCTTATCAATAATTAAAAAACTTAAAAATAATAATATAAAGATCATAGGTACTGCAGATAGTGCATTAAAATCTCTTGATGATTTGGATGATATAAATGATTCTGGCGTGGCAGTACTGATTGGAGCTGAAGGAGATGGTATTAGTAAATCATTATTAGATGCTTGTGATGATGTTTGCTCAATCCCAATATATGGCACAGTTGAATGTTTAAATGTAGCTGTAGCTACTGGAATTACTCTATATCATATTAAAAAACTTATTAAAAAAACCAAATGAATATTTGAAATATAGTTGATACTAAAGTAGTATTCGCTTATTGGATAAAACTATGAAAAATTACGAATTATTATTAATGTTTAACTCAAATCAAGAGGAATCTAACAATAAGACTGTGGATAAGTATAAGGATATTATTACTAGCAAGGGTGGAAGCATTGATAGATATGAAGATTGGGGTGTTATGAAGCTTGCATATAATATTAACAAAATAAATAAAGCTAGATATATTCTACTCAATTTTGAAGCATCTAATGATGTACTTGCAGAACTATCTGGTCTTATTAAATTCAATGATAATATCATTCGTCATATGTTTATTGCCCAAAATAGAAAAATTACTGAACCATCTGCAATGATGCAAAATCGTGAAAGAGTATAAATCATGACTGAAGAGTTAACAAAGAAAAAGTCCGATTTAATAGACCAAATAGATTACAAAGATTTAGGTTTTTTAAAAAAATTTATTACTGAATCGGGAAAAATATCCCCAAGAAGAGTTGCTGGAACATCAGCTAAAGAACAAAGAAGAGTAAACAAAGCAATAAAGATAGCTAGACATTTAGCATTATTACCATTTTGCGATAATCATAAAAAATAATGGACGTATTACTTCTAAAAACTATAAAGAATCTTGGTGAAATTGGCACCAGGGTTTCTGTAAAATCTGGATATGCTAGAAACTTTCTTATTCCGACTAATCAAGCGGTTCTTCCTACTGAAGCAAATATAGCTAAAGTAGAAGCAGAAAAACAAGAACTATTGAAACAGGAAGCAGAATTGAAGTCCATGGCAATGACTCAAAAAGAACAATTTAATGACTATGTATTAATGTTTGATGTCAATATTCAGGAAGATGATATAATTTTCGGTTCGATTACGCTTCAAAATATCATGGATAAGCTAAAAAATGATGGGTTTGATCTGCAGAAAAGACAAGTTAATCTTCCATCAGGCCCAATTAAAACAGTAAAAGATGATTATATCATAACAATCAGTCTACATTCAGATGTCTCGGTGACTATTCCTATAAAGCTTAATGTAAACAAAGTAGCACCTGATAGCACTAATAGTGACTCTTCTGCAGATTCAGATGGAGTTACAGAAGTAGATTAGTGAACTGATTTTTTTTCTAGTAATCTCAATAATTCATATTATTTTCTTACTTATTATCATCCTTTGATAAATATTTATTGTTATACACAATTTTTACACAGCTTCTTATCTACAAAATTAATTTATTTTCAGTTAGAATAAATAATGGAAACTAAAATACCATCCACACCAAAGTCTTTAGAGGCTGAGCAAGCTTTTCTAGGGTCACTGATAATGGATTCATCTTCTTGGGATCAAATTTCACATATAATTAAATCTAAGGATTTTTATGATGCTAATCATAAGTTAATTTTTAATGAAATACATGATCTTGCAGTTGCAGGCCAAATTATTGATGTTGTTGTGTTAGAAGACTGTCTAAGAAGTAAAGACATTCTTGACAAAGTAGGAGGACTTACTTATCTTGCTGAACTGGCTAGGAAAGTTCCAACCTCAGCACATATAAAAGCTTATGCAGATATTATTAAAGAAAAATCTGTGATGAGAGAACTTATAAATATAAGTAATAGAACCGTACAGGCTGTTCATCAAAGTGAACAAGGAGATGTCAAGCAAGTCTTGGATAAGGCTGAATCAGATATTTTTGGTATAACATCTCAATCATCAATTAACGATGGCTTACAAAAAATTGGACCTGTAGTTAATACATACATTGAGACAGTCTACAGTAAAAAGAATAGTGATGAATTGGATTATTTACTAACCGGATATAGTGAATTTGATAAACTAGTTTCAGGTCTGCAAAAATCTGATCTAATAATAATTGCAGGCAGACCATCTATGGGAAAGACTGCGTTTGCGATGAACATTGCTCAAGATATTGTTTTTAAACAGAAAAAAAAAGTAGGTTTCTTTAGTCTAGAAATGTCAGCTCAGTCTATTGCTCTTAGGATGCTTTCTTCTTTAAGTTCAGTTTCACAACAAAAGATAAGAACTGGCGACTACGAGGCATCACCTAAAGATACAAAAAACGTAACTTCTGCAATTGAAATGATGAATGACAATGATTGTAATTTCTATATAGACGATACTGCAGCTATATCTCCAATGGACTTGAGATCAAGAGCAAGGAGAATGAAGAGAGAGGCTGGATTAGATATGATAATCGTTGATTATTTACAGTTAATGTCTATACCTCAGTTTTCTGAGAATCGTGTTAATGAGATAGCTGAAGTTACTAGATCTCTAAAAGCTATTGCTAAGGAGCTAGATCTGCCTGTTGTGGCACTATCTCAATTGAATAGGGGTGTCGAGACTCGAAATGATAAGCGTCCATTTTTATCAGATCTCAGAGAATCTGGGTCTATTGAGCAAGATGCAGACCTGATAATATTTTTGTATAGAGATGAAGTATATGATCCTAATACTGATCAGAAAAACATTGCTGAAATAAGAGTTGAAAAACATAGGAATGGTCCAACAGGGTTTATTAAGTTAACTTTTGTTCCACATTGTACGAGATTTGAGGATTATTTTCCGCAGGTCTATGATGGTGTGGGTGAATATTAGTCACTCTTCTAGTAACTCGATCTTATTTGCTTTATTTTCCCATTCCTTTGCATCATTGGGGGCAGGTTTAATTTCCGTTAATATAGGCCATTTTTTTGATAGTCTCTCATTTATCTCTAAAAAATGACGATTATCATCTGTGACATCTTCATCTGATATAATTGCATTTATAGGACACTCTGGTTCACATAAACTACAATCAATACATTCGTCGGGGTTAATAACTAAAAAATTTGGACCTTCATGAAAGCAATCTACCGGGCATACTTCAACGCAGTCCGTATATTTACACTTTATACAATTTTCTGTGATAACATATGTCATAAGAGTATTATTTTGCACTATATGAATAGTATTTGCACATAAAAAATAAATAATTAAGCATGAAAAAAATAAGAAAAGTAGTTTTTCCTGTAGCTGGCCATGGAACAAGATTCCTCCCGGTAACAAAAGCTAACCCTAAAGAGATGTTGCCAATAGTGGATAAACCTCTGATACAATATGCGGCCGAGGAGGCCATAGAAGCAGGCATAGAGCAGTTAATTTTTGTAATTGGGAGAACCAAGAATACAATAATAGATCATTTCGATGCAAGTCCTGAGTTAGAATCAGATCTCAGGAATAAGAAAAAAAATACACTATTAAAGGTTATACAAAATATTGTTCCTAGTAAGGTAGATTGTTTTTTTGTTAGACAAGATGCCCCTAATGGTCTTGGGCATGCGATATACTGTGCAAAAAATCTCATCAATGATGAACCGTTTGCAGTTATTTTACCTGATGATTTAATTAAATCTAAAATATCATGCTTAAAACAAATGATTGAGATTTACAATAAAAAACAATCTGCCATACTTGCTATCGAAAAAATACTTAAATCTGATTCTGATAAGTATGGAATAATAGAGTATAAAACTAAATCTAAGAATTTATATAATATCAAATCAATTATTGAAAAACCTTCGCCATCAAAGGCAAAGAGTGATCTTGGGGTAGTTGGACGCTATATACTGCCAGAGAATATTTTTGAAAAAATTAAAAAATCAAAACCTGGTGTCGGTAAAGAGATACAAATAACAGATGCTATATCTGATTTACTTTATGATCAGGATGTCTATGGCTATGCTTTTGAGGGAAAAAGGTTTGATTGTGGTAGCAAACTAGGATACCTCAAGGCAAATATTGAGTATGCTATGGAACATGATGAAGTTTCTAGAGATTTTAAGAAATATTTAAAAAAACTTAAAATATAAAAAAATATTATTGATGATACTCTAATTATCAATTATGATGCGTTAACTTATTCCTCGGTAGCTCAGTTGGTAGAGCGAGTGACTGTTAATCACCAGGTCGGCGGTTCGAGTCCGTCCCGAG
>MDTB01238136.1_pt1 | contig 18568 bp, 23 predicted proteins | sample 811161 | NCBI WGS metagenome assembly MDTB01 (sample SAMN05326650, study PRJNA326480) | marine metagenome | isolation source: seawater | place: Mediterranean Sea | collected 2009
GTTAGTTAGCATTATCGGGTAATTGGGGTGTAGCCAAGTTGGTTAAGGCACCGGATTTTGATTCCGGCATGCGAGGGTTCGAGTCCTTCCACCCCAGCCACTTTTCCTCAAACAAATAATAATAAGTGATAGTTTATGGTTGATAGATTAGCAAGGTCAAAGGATCTTTTGTTAGAAACAATGATTTTTACAGGCAATGCTAATTTAAAATTAGCAGGAGATGTAGCTAAAAACCTTTTTACAAATTTGGGTCGGGCTGAAGTAAGAAGGTTTTCAGATGGAGAAATTGCTGTTGAAATTCTTGAGCATGTCAGGGGAAAAGAAATATTTGTTCTTCAGTCTACTTGTTTTCCTGCAAATGATAATTTAATGGAAATTATGTTAATGGTAGATGCTTTAAGACGATCCTCGGCTGGACGAATTACTGCGGCTATTCCATATTTTGGATATGCCCGACAAGATAGGAGAGTCCGCTCCTCTAGGGTACCAATAAGTGCTAAAGTGGTTGCGAATATGCTTGAGTCTGCAGGTGTTAATCGTATCTTAACAATGGATTTACACTCAGATCAGATTCAAGGTTTTTTTGATGTACCGGTGGATAATATTTACGCAACCCCAATTCTTCTAGGAGACATATGTAAAAATGATTTTAAAGATCCTGTAGTAGTCTCCCCAGACGTTGGCGGAGTTGTTCGAGCAAGAGCATTCGCTAAAGAACTAAACACCGATCTTGCAATAATTGATAAAAGAAGAGCAAGGGTCAATGAATCTGAAGTCATGAATATTATTGGTGACGTAGATGGACGTTCGTGCTTGATTATGGATGACGTAGTTGATACTGCAGGCACTCTCACAAGAGCAGCCTCTGCATTAAAAAAACACAGAGCTTCAAAGGTTGTTGCTTACTGTACTCATCCAGTGCTATCAGGTGATGCTATTGAAAGAGTTAAAAATTCTGAACTTGATGAGCTGGTTGTTACAGATACTATACCTCTATCAGAACTGGCTGTATCATCTGGCAAAATTAGACAAATTTCTTGTTCAGGGCTTCTTGCAGAGACAATATTGAGAATTTCCAAGTCAGACTCAGTGAGTTCATTATTTTTAGGATAAAAATTTTATAAATTTTTGTGGAACCTTGGTTAGTTATTGTCATACAATAATCAGATACTGTTAAGGAGTTTTCAAATGTCTAATGTTGTGAGTCATGTAGTTGCTGAAATTCGTAGTGTTCCTGGATCAGGTAGCTCAAAGAAATTACGCAGAAGCGGGAAAGTTCCTGCTGTACTCTATGGAGCTGGTAAAGATGTTTTAAACATAGAGCTTGAACATAATTCAATTATGCTTGCGCTAGATGTTGAATCCTTTCATTCGTCCATTTTAGACTTAGAAGTTGGTGGAAAAAAAGAAAAAGTACTATTAAGAGATTTTCAAGTTCACCCTTACAAACAAAAAATTACTCATGTAGATTTTCAAAGAGTTGATGAGAAAAAGAAGCTGCACACTAAAGTTCCATTCCACTATGTTGGCGAGGAAGACAGCCCAGCAGTTAAATTAAATGGTGGATTAATGTCTCATATTATGACCGAAGTTGAAATTACCTGTCTGCCTAAAGATCTTCCAGGTTTTATTGAAGTTAACCTATCTCAATTAGATATTGGTAGCTCAATTCATGTACGTGAAGTTATTTTGCCAAAAGGTGTTGCTCTAGTATTGCATGGGCAAGATGATCCTGTAATCGCTACAGCTGTTAAGCCTAAGGTTGTTGACATTGCTGAGGAGGAGAGTTCGTCTGAAATAGTAGAGGAGGCCTCTGAAACTGATTCTGAGAAAATCGAAGAAAAGAATTAATTGATACAAAAAGCTTGAATGAGATCAAACTTTTAGTTGGTTTAGGTAATCCAGAGCCAGACTATGAATTAACAAGACACAATGCAGGATTTTGGCTACTGAATTTATTCACAAAGCATCACCGTCTTGTTTGGAAAAGGGATGCGAAATTTAAATCTGAAATCTCCAATTTTAAGCCTAATGATTCTGATAATAAGAAATGTTGGCTCATGAAACCGAGTCTTTTCATGAACCAATCTGGAATTTCAATAAGTAGCTTTTGCCTTTTTTATAAAATAAAACCTGAACACGTCTTAATCGTTCATGATGAGTTAGACCTATTACCCGGTAATTTAAAATTAAAACATGGTGGAGGCAATGCAGGTCATAATGGTTTAAAAAATATCGAGGAAAAGCTTGGAACGAACTGTTTTTGGAGGCTGAGACTTGGTATTGGCCACCCTAAAACTATTGAAACACCTATTAAAAATGTATCAGATTTTGTACTTTCAATGCCCTCAGATGAAGATAGAGTGAGAATAGATAAAGGCATTGATTTTTGCATCACCCACATAAATGACTTATTGGAATGCAATACAAAAAAAATACACAATTCTGTGGCCAAGGAGGATTAGCTTGAGCTTATCATGTGGAATTGTTGGATTGCCAAATGTTGGAAAAAGTACACTTTTTAACGCCTTAACATCCTCTGAAATTTCTGCTGAAAATTATCCGTTTTGCACTATTGAACCTAATACAGGTATTGTCGAATTGCCGGATCAAAGATTAGACACATTAGCAAAGATTATAAAACCAAAAAAAGTTCTACCGGCAATTGTTGAGTTTGTTGACATAGCAGGGCTAGTTGCCGGAGCTAGCAATGGTGAGGGGCTCGGAAATAAATTTCTTTCAAACATTAGGGAAACGACAGCTATTTTAAATGTCATCCGTTGTTTTAATGATTCAAATATTGTTCACGTAAACGGCTCTGTAGATCCAGTATCTGATGCTGAAACGATCGCAACTGAATTAGCTTTAGCTGATTTAGCAAGTATTGAAAAACAGCTTCTTAAGTCAGAGAAATTGGAAAAAACTGGAGACAAAGATGCAAAAAATTTTTGTAATTTGTTAAGAAAGTGTAGAGATCATCTAGATAATGCAAAGCCCTTAAGGTCTCTAAATATAGATTTTTTAGACTTGCAGTTATTAAAACCTTTCTGTCTTTTAACTTTAAAACCTATGATGTTTGTTGCAAATGTTTCTGAAGATGGCTTTGAAGAAAACAATCATTTAGAAAGTCTAAAAAAATACGCTACTGAACAAGATACTCCTGTTGTTGCCATTTGTGCAGCAATCGAAGCTCAAATTTCAGAATTTGATTATGAGGAAAAACTTGTTTTTCTAACTGATATGGGGATGAAGGAACCTGGTCTTAATAGATTAATTCAAACTGCATTTGGACTATTAGGTTTACAAACATACTTTACTGCAGGACCTAATGAAGTCAGAGCTTGGACTGTTAAAAAAGGGGCAACAGGGCCTCAAGCTGCTGGTGTAATCCACACTGATTTTGAAAGGGGTTTTATAAGAGCTGAAGTAATAAAATTTGAGGATTATATAGAACTTGGAAGTGAGCAAAAGGCAAAGGAAGTTGGAAAATTAAGGTCTGAGGGTAAGGATTACATCGTTGAGGACGGTGACGTCATTCATTTTAGATTCAATGTCTAAAACCAATTATGAAAAGTGATAAAGACAGAGATATGTATTTTGATATATCTCAATACTTTTTAAAATGGATTGATGAAAGATTTACAGATTTGATTAATAGGTTAAAAATTAATGACAATTTGAGAAGGATATTAAGTAGGAGGATCAAATTATGAGTGAAGGAGATGATGAAAAGAATAAAAAGAAAAATGATTATAGTTTTTATAAGAATCGGTGGATGTGGATTGGTTTAATTTTGGTTGTGACAGTTTTAATTGAATTATCATTTCAATCCACTTACTAACTTAACCTAAATTTAAATAAACAACTTAACTTAAGCTTTAATAATAAAAGACTTTAAATGATAAATAGATTATTAAGGATGATACAGATAATGGTTGATTCTTCTGATATGAACGAAAAAGTTAAGTGCAAATTAAGTGCAATACACTTAAGTTATTGATTACTGACTGACTGACTTATATTCAATAAATAGCAAGAATTACAAAATATTTTTTTTTAAACAGTAGATTTCAGAGCAAAAACTAATAAACTATTTCGTTTATTGGTCCCAGTTTTTGATTAGGAAAAGGTAGTTATAAATTATAGGAAAGAAAGAAAAAACCCAAATATGTATTGGGATAGAGTGGAATATATTTTTGTGTTTTTAGGATGAAATCATCAGAATTTATTAAAAAGAGAGAATAAAAGCAATTCCCAACGTTAACACCACCGTCACAAATAAAGATATAAACAAATACAAGAGTTTTTTTAATATATCTCCGTCCGTATCATTTTCTTTATCACTCATAACTAACTCCTCAAATTTTATTATCTAAGTGTATTTTATCTTTTCCTACTCCTGTGTTTGATCATTAAAAATATCTTTTTATATATTTCCTCATATTTTTCATTGTATTTTCATCATTTGATTCATCTTCACCACCCAAATATTCTGTTATTTTTCTTTTGGATATTTGAAACTTATCCTTTTGCGAATCAGTATTAAAGAAAACTTCCAATCATCTGGTTATATTCCTGCGGTAAAAACACTACAAATAAAATTAAAATAGTAATTATTAGTATTCTAATTTTAAAAAGTTTTCTCATACTCAAAGTTTAACAATCTTAAGAAAAGAAACCTAATCTCAATAGCCAAACTGCCCAAATGAATTTGCAGGCGTAAATTTTGATATAAAAAGTTAGTATATTTATTAATTATGATCAACTTATGCTCACAGATGGAGTCGGTGTGGACTATGAAGTTAAAAATCCTGAAATATTTTCACACCAAGTCTTTAGGGTTCATAGCATTGGCTCCTCTATCCATGAAGAGGACGACATTGTTTTGTAGTAGATTATGAATTAGCATAAAGTTAAAAACTTTCTCTCGAATAATAACCAAAAATATGTAATTTAATTTTCGGTGTGAAAAAAGTAAGTCGTAATTTAAAGCAGATAAAGAAAAACACAAAAAATTTATTTGGATTGTGTGGAATATATATTAGTATTTTTTGAATAAGACTTAATTGAAAACTGATTAGTCTCCACGCTCTATTAAAATATCAAATTTGAGTTTTTTGTTTTTTTAGAAAAGTTTCATATATTTCTTTATAGCTATCTTTCTCTTTATCATCAATAATATTAGACTTTTTAAAATTTTTAAGAATCTTGGTCAAATAATACCTACTACTATCTTTTTTTTCGTAACCATTGAAGTGGAGAAACCTAAAAAACCTTAATTCTAAATCGATTAAATTATGATGTTCTATCTTTCTATTGATTAAGCGACTATTAATCATAATAACCATTACCCATTTCCCAATTAATAACATTCCAATCAAAATTATTAATAACAAACCTACCACCATCAATTCGAATATGCTCATAACAAGACCCTTAAGTTCAATTAATAGTTTGAGTAATTTAGAACCCTCAAGTTCAATTACCGATTAGAGTATTTTGTCTTCCTCTAATTTTACTAATTTATTATTAAAAATCGATAATACTAGTCATAACCATTTATACTTGTTTAAAATGGCCATTCTTCATAAATAAAATTTTTATTTTAAATTTGTGTAATAGTTATTGAGTATAAATATAGATTAGAAAGTAAATTTAAAATAACTAAGATCTTTTCAAATCAATCCTTAATAATTTTTCTTGTTTTATCTGTATGCATTTCCCTATAGCGACCATTCAAACAAGAGTAATTCTTATTTGCAACCTGGACATGTAAATCAATTACTTCTTTTGTTTGCGTAAACATTTCCTTTATAGCAGTATTAAAATTTTCTAATTTGAAAACATAATCTACAATGATCGTACCGTTCTCATCGCATATCCAATCTAATTGATTTTTATGAAGTGTTGGGTGCTGACATGTATCGCTGGCATAGTAGTGATTTTCTATAAAAATTAAAATAACTTTTTTTGTTATTCTTTGAAATTTTCTTTTCTAAAAAAAAGAGAAACAGCTCGCTCCCAAGGATTTCTAACTGACGTAAATTTAAATGCATTATTAAAGAATGAAAGAACTGGAGATTTAACCTCGCTATAAGTTTTTTGGTGAGTGGTAGGAAAGAAAAGTTTTTTCCTAAAGCTCTTTTCTGATAATAGAAAAGGATTGCATCCTTTGTTTGCATGATATTTAAATGTGGATTAGGGATTAGATAACCTCCCCCTCTTTGTGTAATTTGATTTCTAATAGAAGTTCTATCAGTCTTAAGTATAGCAACAAAAATTCCTTTTGCTCCAAATTTACTGCCTCATTTATAACCTGCATCATCAATCTCAATAACTTGAAAAAACCTTAACTTATGATTATGCAATATTACTTAAAAAATTAAATATCAAAAACCAAGTAATTATTAAAAGTAAAATGGTGGTTAGTTACAATATATGAAAGAGAAAACTTTTAGAATTTTAATAATATTTAAGACTTATTAGAATGAGGCATTTCTATTACCATATCCTCAGGAATATTAAGAAACTTACAAATAACAGCGGTATCTTTTTCCTTTGTAATGTCTACAACTAAGAGCTTACTTTTTGTATTCATAAAATATTTTTTAATCTGATTATTTCTTTCCTCATACATTTTAATAAAATAGTTCTTTTCGTAGATAAAATTCCAACTTGTTTCAGATTTTATACCATACGAAAAATTCGTTAGTATACGTTTATTTATGTTGTATAAGTATCCAGGATATAAATACCTGAATTTATTTAGAACGTCATTTTCAGTCAATTCATTTATATTTTCGATTTTGAATAATCTTTGTGTAAAGCGACACATTGATTCAAACCATTCTTCTGATTCTCTTTCTGTTAGGATGAACTTGCTATTAGGAAAAAGAGCATCTGCAACAACATAGGTTTGTTCCTGAGAAAAAGGTAAATCTTGGAATGCTTCAAATCCCGAAACAAAACTCTTAAACCCCTCATAGTTTGTCTCAAATGTCTGTTGGGTTAACCGGAATTCTTGCTCTTGCTGATTAGGGAGATTAAACCCATAGATACGAAGGACTTTTTCTAATGTTGTTGTTCCAGTTTTATTGTATCCGATACAAAAAACTTTATTAAAGTTCTTTCGAGCAAGGATGGGTCCTCTAACTCTTGAGGTGAACTCATTAGTTTTCATATGGAAAATATTATCTTTATTTTAATAATAGCTAATATTTTTTTTATTTTTAATTTCATCACTCTCTTCGTATCTGATAACGGGTTTGGTTAGGAAAATATAGTGTTTCTTTTTAAAATGCCAGACATGCTCCATCTTTTTTTCTTTTTCATCAAAAATGGAGTATTGCAGACCAGCAGATTCACTATCGATTTGTCTATGGTGATATAAGTCGATTAATTTTAAAATAGAAAATGTATAGGGTATAGGGCCGGTTGTTCTTAACACCCCCAACTTACCAACCCCAAATCTTTCTGCTGAGTAACTTTTAATATTATCGATAACATTTGCAATCGTTAATCCCAAAAAGGGATGCAAAGGTTCACAAATAATAAACCACTGTTGATATTCCCCTTCCTCTCCTAACTCGGGATAAATTCCCCATTCTGGATGACTCTTTCCCCAGTGAGAAATTATATAACGGTCATTCACTTTAATGATTTCATTTAAATTTTTATTTAAACCAGTTTTAGTGTCTAGGTAAACACCACCAAATTTGAAAAGCAAAAGATATCTGAACAGGTCTGCCCGTGCAGGCCCATAATCAGGATCGATTTGAAGATAGGAATTAAGATACTTTTTGCCATAAAACTTTAAAATAAAACTTTCTACATCTTTATGACTGTAAAAATGGTATTCCCAATCCTTGTGTTCCTGTTGTATTTTTTTGATATTTTCCTTCATCAAAGGATCTATTTCATCAAATGAAGAATAAGTCTGAAAAATTTTTTTTGGAATAAAATTTGGAATGAACATTAATTTTCTGTTGTTTAGTTAAATTCTGAATAATATATCTAAAGTGTAAGTAATTCAGTTTCTCCTATATTTTCGTTTAAAATCAACTGGGAATGAACGATTATAAATGACGATATTGTCCAATCTGTAGTTTATTGAAATACTTACCTTATGCACCACTCCTAATATTATATACTTGGAAAAAGACAGTTAAATCGATGTTATTGAATATATCCTAGATTTCGTATCTAAGATGTAAAATAATTTGTTATTAAAAACAGTAAGTTAAATTATAAAACCACTCAGTCAAAAAGATAAGTAGTTTAATTTTTTGGGTTGAGAAAGTAAGTCGCAATTTAAAGTAGATAAAGAAAGAAACATAAAATATGTATTTGGACGGCGTGAAATTTTTTAGTATTTTTTTAAAGAAGACTTGATTGAAAACTCATTATCCGTTCTTTAAATATAAAAATATCAAAATTGTTTTATTTGAACCATTAAGTAAAATAGTATTATGAAATCTATTCTCTTCTCATTGCTCATTTTATTTACTGTAAATGTATCCGCTATAAGCTGGAAAAAGGTTGGGCAAAACAAAGAAGGAAGTTCTTTCTATTTTGATGTTGAAAGTATAAAACAAAGTAATGGATCAATTTATTATCTTAGTCTAGTTACTTACATTGAGCTTACTAAAATTGGCACACATTCAAATATAAGTGAATATAAAGTTGATTGCTTTAGTGAAAAACAAACTTGGTTAAGTAACACTTTCTATAGCCAACCAATGGCAACAGGGAAAATCATCACCGAAGCAGTTCCTGTCTGGAATCATTATGGTTCAACATTAAATGAAATTAGAAATTTAACAACCGGTTCAATTGAACATCAAATACTTAAAGAAGTATGTGACTATTTAAAGTAACTAATAATTGATAATTTTATTCTCTGCTAAAAAATCTGAATTAACTTGCCTGGCTTCAAAGAAAAAATTTTAGTTACTAAAACTATAAATTCAAAAAACTTTTTTTCATAAAAACTAATGTTATTGAGTGGATAATTCTTGATATTTGTCCAAAAGAATTAATTCCTGAATCCAATTTTTTTTAAAGGAACATCGGGATATCTATATATTCACTAATATTAATATTTCGACATTTAATACGTTAAAAAATATAATAAAGTTATTCATCATGAGGAAAGCTAATAAAACTGAACAATTCATAAATTTATAGTGGTATTTTATAAACAGATTAATAACTTACGTTAGCTTAATATGCAGCAAAAGTTATAAAATCTATTGAGAATAATATTTAAGATTAAAACTAATATTAAAGAATAATTAATAGTAACTTTTGAATGAAAAATTAAATTATTGGAATAATTATGGAAATGTATGATATGTCAGTTCCTCAGTTTAAAAATACTCTTTCGATTACCTCTAAATTATTAAAAAAAACATCGAAACAAATAGAACAAAAGAAACTTCATACAGACTTTATTTTGAATGCGAGTCTTGCTCCAGATATGTTTAACTTCACAAGACAAATTCAGATGACAACCGATTTTGTCAAAAATGGTACTGGAAGACTGGCAGGAATTGACTTAATGAAAATGAAAGACAATGAAACATCTTTTGATGAGCTACATACCAGAATTATACGAACAATTTCATATTTAAACTCTATAAAACCAGAGCAAATTAATGGCACTGAAGAAAAAGAAATTAAATTTTCAGTTGGAAAAATAAACTTTCACTTTATGGGTATAGAGTTTCTTCAATCTTTTGTTATTCCAAATATTTACTTTCATCTTACAACTGCATATGCTATTTTGCGAGTTAATAGTATTGAGGTTGGAAAAAAAGATTTTTTGGGCTCGTTGGGAAAAACTAAAATTAATTTTTAATCATCTGCATGCTATTCCTCGGGATAAAACCAAATGTATCTTCTTGGTTTTTTAAAAGCTTTCAAAATATTAAAGAGAAAAGGTTTTACAATAACGAATAAACTTTACTTAACTTCCAATAATAAGAAAAAACATACTAATAAAATTACAGATAATATGAATAAAACAGCCATATTATTTACTACTCAGCAATAAACTAATATAGATCTTGGCTGTATGATTAGTGGAATCATTATTTTTTATAATTGCACACGTATTTAATTATGAAAAAATATATCGTTTTTGATTTGGGATAAATAGTTTCATCGGGATTTGATTTAGAATTTATAATTCCTTTTCCCATTGATTGATTGTAGGTAGTTAAATTTAGCCATGTTTGTTTTTCATCTTCACAATTAACTTTGTATTTACTAATTGCAGAATAATCATCATTAAATGGTTGAAGATAATCGATTAAATCTGAATAATAAACCACCCCATTCTCTTTTTTTATACTATCAACATCCACATAGTACTTTCCTAGCTCATTCTCAGCAACCTTTATCCATTTAAAAGCAAAAGAGTTAATTGAGAGCAACATGAGTATTAAAAATAGACTAACTTTCATATTACTATTTTACTCAATAGTTTAAGTAAAACAATTTTTTTATTATAGAAAAGTTTTTAAGAGGTATAAATTTGAAATGAAATAAATTTATAAATTTGGTACAGGAATTGCTTATTTGATTATGAAAGAGGGGTGTTTATAATTTCTCCATACGTTTGTTTTAGCCCATTAAATACCTCTCTTTCTTTTTTGTGGGAAATCTTAGTTTCGATGTCTTCTGGCTATATCTGGTTAATTGCCTTACATACGTCATTTCAATCATATGAAAAAATTATTAATGTCTAATATTAATTATTTGAAAATTTAATTCATAAAACGCACTTTAATTTTTTTTAGTAAATTTAACAAAAGGTTATGTCAAAAAACTGCAACAGTAAAGTAGCCCAGGATGAAAGATTTTGCAGTAGGGTCCAGCATGGATAGAAATTTTACATAAATAAAAGCAGATAGTACTTACTGAAATAGTAGCAGGTCAGAGTCTATGAAGATCTATTCTTCGTAGGTTAACCCAGAGATGTAATCAGACATTATAGCTATCTCTTTTTCTGAGTATCTATTTAACATAGAGCTCATTGGTGGAAAATTATTTCTTTCTTTATTTTTGTACTGAAGTAGCGTTGTTTTCAAGTATTTGGATGTTTGCCCAGCTAGTCGAGGAATGTTATAGGTACCTTCAAGCTCAGATCCGTGACATCGTGTACAGTTACCTTTTTGAACTAATCTTTTACCTTGATCTGTTATGTTCTGATTGGTCTCACGAATAGGATTTTCCCATTTTTTACTGCCAAACGCCTTTGAAATTTCTTTTATTTGGTTATCATCCAAAGTTTTAGCAATACCTTGCATTTGAGCATGAATCCTCAGGTCTTTTTTGAGATCATAAAGCTGTTTTTCGATGTACTTGGAATGTTGACCACTAATGATGGGGTTAGCATCAAGGTTGGGATTGTGGCAAGCCTCACAAACAGCTAAGTCGACTGAAAATACTTGGGTATTGACAAATAGCAAAGATAAGGAAAATAATGTAAATATAGATTTCATGCACTATTTTGATCTCCAAAGCATAAAAAACTATATTCGTACTAACCCTTATCCCTTATTTTTTTAAGAACTTTTTTTGCATCACTAGTAAGTAAATAAATTAAATGAAATCAATTATCTTCACAATTTTAATACTATCTTCCCTAAATGCTTTTGCTGTCAGCTGGAAGAAGTTTAGTGAGAATCGCATGGGTAACTCTTATGTTGATGTTGACAGCATAAAAAAAAGAAATAATGTCGTGTACTACTGGAGATTATTCGATTATTCAGAGCCAAGTCCAATAGGTGTTAAATCATCAATCAGTAAGTTTACTGTTGATTGTTTGTCTGAAAAAATAACCTGGCTCAGTTCAACTTATTACAGCCAACCAATGGGAAAGGGAAAAGTAATTAAAGAAAAGACTTCAAACAAAACACTCTTCCCAAGGCCTGATTCAGTTGAATACACAACAATGAAATATGCGTGTAATTACAAACAACTAAATACTTGATAGAGTTGTAGATTTTTTCAATTTAATTTCTAAATAATTATTATCTGTTAATTTAACGGATTCACTCACCATAACATTAATTTAGTTTGAATCTTCAAAATTGCAAGCAAAAGCATCTGATTTGAATCCAGAACTACCCTCCTTTAAGTCCTGCATTTCATTTGGATTAAGACTCATTATCGCTTTTCCTTTTCCCATATTAGAACCGTATATAGAAAAATGTTGCCATAGTACTTTTTTTCCATCGCACTCACTCTTTTTTTCTACAATGAGAGACAAAACGTTGGAAGATATTGTCTTACGAGAATCAACTAATTCCCGATAATTTGTAAAACCTTCATTTTTTTCAATGCTATCAATATCGACAAATCTTGACGCCGTATGGAAATAAGGCCACAGGTATGTATCACCAGAATCAAAACCTTCCTCAACTTCAACCCATTTTGCACCCTGCACTGGAGTTATTAAACAAACACTTAAAAACAAAAAAATTAATAAGTCAGAAGTCAAATTAGGCAGATATTTAAAGATACTACTAAAATTAAATTTACGATATTTTTTTAAATTTAAATAATTCCAGTTTAATAGAAAACGGCTTATCATTTGGCTACTCCAAAAAATCAAATATTTATTTAAAATATAAATTCAAAGAGACTAAATTTATAAAAACATTAACAATCAGCCTATATTATTTCTTAATTACAATGCTTATTCCTTTATTTGTGATCAGATTAAGGGGACTTATACAGTCATTCATGCAATTAAAAAAATTTCTTAAATCCTCATGCTAAATTTGTATTTAAGGAGGCTATTGTCCAATAACTTTTATTATGATCATTTTTTTATAGAAAAGTTTAATTTAAAAAATACATTTTTAATGGTCCTTTTTTTGTTGTAACAATTTCACCTCTTTCAGAGCAGTTTAAATATTTTTGAATATGAAAATGTGTAGTTTCAGAAATATTAGTTTTACCCGGATGAGAATTTTGTTCCATAATTGAGGCAGTATTTACGGTGTCTCCCCAAACATCAAATGTAAATTTATCTTCACCAACCACTCCGCATATAACTGGACCGGTGTGAATTCCTATTCGCATCTCCCATATGGGCATTTTTAGCTTGGAGCGTTGAATATTCGTCTTACTTAAGTAATTTAAAAATTCATTGGCAACCATACACAAGCGTTTTGTATGGTCTTTTTTTTGGTATGTAACACCTGAGACACACATATAACAATCACCAATAGTTTTAATTTTTTCTATCTCATTTTTTTTACATATTTCATCAAATTTACAAAATATTTGATCTAGTAGGGCTATAAGGTTTTTTGGGGACAGTTTTTCGGTAAGTTGAGTAAATCCGACAAAATCTGCAAATAAAATACTACATTCATCAATGTACTTCGGTTCAACTCGTTTTTTTTCCTGAAGTTCATTTGCAATATCTACAGGTAAAACTCGAGTCATAATTTGTTTGATATTATTTCTTTCAATTTCAATTTCTTTGGTTAATTTGTCTTGAATTATCAATGAATTCTTAACTTCAACTAATGTCCGACGTAATTCAAGTTGTGTTATGACTTGTTTAGACAGCTTTTTTAAAGCTTCTTGTTGATTTACAGAAATCTCTTTTTTTTCGAAATCTACCGAACAAATAGTTCCTATTGCTTGCCCATTTGGAGTTATCAGCGGAGCACCTGCATAAAATCGAACGTTTGGAGCAGATTCTACTAATGGGTTATTACGGAATCTATCATCCTCTGCAAGGTCGGGTATACACAATAAATTACCCTGGCAAATAGTGGTATTACAAATTGCAATATCCCTAGGAGTCTCAATATATTCGTCGGGGAGCCCATATTTTGACTTAAACCATTGCCTATCAGCATCCATAAACTCAATAAAAGAAACAGGACACCCTAAAATTTCCGCAGCAAGCTCTGTAATCTCGTCGAAACAAACTTCCGGTGCTGTATCAAGAACTTTGTAAGAGGTTAAGGTTTGCAATCTTAACTCCTCATCAATTGGTACCGGAAAATCATTCATAATTAAACCTTTCATATTTTAAAATAAAATTAATATAAATTTATAGCCAAAAATATTTTATTAAGATGGTTAATAAACTATAGTTATATCATCTGGACATAAATTTAAAACTAACTACATAAAGTCATGCCACAATTGCAGTTTGATATTAATAAAAATTTAACTACAAATCAAAAGGAAGATTTATGTAGTTTTGTTTCAAGATTATTTTCTTCAGTTATGCAAACTGGAATGGATCATATTGGAATCTTAATAAGAGAACATCCAGAGAAAAATCTTTTCCTTGGCCAAGTTATTAATGAATCAGCTGGAATTCTTTTAATTAATATTGATTTAAGATCTGGTAGAACTGAGTATCAGATGGAAGAATTCAAAAAAAAAATTATGCAAGGATTGAATAAAATTACTAAAGTACCCATCGAAAATATGTATATTGTTTATTCACATCATCAAGGTATTGATTTTCGACTTTCTGATAGAAATTTAAGTGATTGGGATAAAAATGAACATGTTATTTAAAACTTCATCATTTAAATAATATCAAACAACATATTTTTAAAAAAATATTTTTACAAGGAAATTATTTGGCTCTATTATTTAACTTACTAAAAAGTTGAAAATATTTTTTTTCAGACTGATCTAAAAGTTCTTTTAATTTAGGATTATTTTTAATCATTTTTGAATCTTCAATCATAGAATGAATAAAAACACCAGTTCCAACATCATCCATTAATATTGCTTCAACATTTAGCATATCAACAATTTCTTCATTTGCTTGATTTTGATTATGCATAATGCAGATCCTTACAGGAAAATCATAAAAATTATTACTTGAATTTATTATAAAATTTTTTTTAAAGTGATCAACTCGATCAGTAATATCTTTAACCGTTTTTGTAGTGAGTTTTAGTTTAACAATTGAACGCTCATGTATGAATACAGAGTCACTTCTGTTGACATGGCAGATAAGCCAAACACCTGTTCTCTTCTTATCCATCTCTATTCTTGTGATCCCTAACAAATCAACAACCATGTTGTTACTCATTCTTTTAATAACTATTTTTACAGGAATACTGGGAAAGAATTTAAGCGATTTTTTTAATTCTCTATCAAAAATTTTTTTAAATTCGTAGAATGAAACAAGTAGCTCCCCTACACTAAAAAGTGGAAGTCCTGCCGACTCACTATCATTTTCTAATTTATCGTCCAAATTAAATTTTCACTTGTTTATTTTTAAATTTAATAAAAAGAATATGTAATAATTGAATAATATTTAATACCAATTACATTGCATAAAAAAATGTTCTTGATTAGATGAAAGTAAACAACATTATAAGCAATTTTTATTTTAAATTGATAATGTAGTCATTTTGAGTTAAAAATGGTAACAATAAACAAAATACATGCTGTTCAACTATTAATTAATCTCATATCAATATCCACTTTTGTAACTGATTATAATGTAGTTTATTAATTCGATCGAATATCATCAAAAGAAAATATTAATTAAGTAAAAATATTTCTAAGACTGATAATTGATTACGAGAGAATAATTTTTTTTAAATATATTTGTCAAATTCAATACATATAATGAAAAAAATAACCCCAGAGGAAATCAAAGAGCAATTAATCAAGCTACATTCTAGAAACCTTATTGATGATAAGCTGTTCATTGAAATATTAACAAAACTTAATCAAGAAGACAGCTACGATAAAGTTTTTTTTCAGGAACTTCTTAAAAGACTAAAAGAGAGATTAGATTTTAAGTTAGAGAGAGGTATGATTAATTATCTCAAGAAAAATTTAAAAGAAAACTAAACTTAGTCAAAAAAATACAATAGGAATTAATTTGAAAAATCAACAAATCCAATCAATTGATTTGCTTGAATACAGCAAAAGAAAAAATATAGAAATAAAAATTATCAACCAAAGATCGATAGTTGAACATCCGTTTGTTGAGGTAGACAAAAGAAATATCAGTATTCAACAATATTTACATGGACCAATTTATTCTGTACGACTAAAAAATGTTATTTTAGTATCCGGTAAATATTTTTTAACTGAAGATGGCTATTTAATAACTGGCGATCTTTATTTTCACAACTATAGTGTATGTTTGAAATATAAAATCTTTGATACAAGTGACATTACTCCTGGAATACAGCTTTTTAATAAAAAGTTTGAAATAAACGATACTCTTTTAACTCCAAAAGCTACAGTGAATGAGCCAGTATGCTTTTTGTCAGGAAATCCTGACCGGGCTTTTTTTGGTCATTGGTTTATGGAATATTTATCCAAAACATTCCTGTTTGAGCAATATGACGATGTAAAAAAATATGTTGTCACTGATGAGATTCCTAAAAAACATTTAGAGTGGGTAAACGAGTTATGTGGGTGGGACAAATCTCCATTGAGACTCTCTTTCAAACAGCCTACTTTTTTTAAGGAAGTAGTTGTTAGCTCTAATACTCTTTGCAGGAACACTCAAAATGGAGAGATAAAATTATGGTTTGACGGGTTTTATCAATTAAGAGAAAGAGGATTGAAGCTAATAAACTACAAAGAAAAGATAAATTTTGGTTCCAAAAAAACTGTACTTTATATTTCTAGAAAAGAAGGAACAAACAGAAGAGTCGTTGATGAAGATGAATTATTAGATGTCTTTGATAAGGATATTTTTGAAGTAAGAACTATCTTTATTGAAGATTACTCTATTAAAGAGCAAATACGTTTAGTTTCTGATGCTGATGTACTGATGTTTCCAATGGGTTCAGGTGGGCAGGCCTCATGTTATTGCAAAAGAACAGCAATTATTATTGAATTGGTTCCTAGTTCAGGTTTAGCCTTTTTCGGAGGAAGATTATATGCAACACTTTTTTCATTAAGTTATCTGAGGGTAAATTGTACAATCGTTGGCGAACAAACTGGCTCTCATAGTCTTGATCGCGATATTTTGGTTGGTAAAGAACAAATTAATAAGTTAAAAATTAAGATCAACAAAATGCCTGAATTGTTCGCTAAAAATGGTGAGTTCATCTTCCATGGTATAACTAAATTTCATGACTTATAGACTTACAGAAAGCTAGATAACAAAAGTTACAGGTTTTTAGTATCAGTTCAAAATCTATCTCTATTGCTTTTAGCTTTTTGTAGTTTTTTGTATATTAATACAATCGAAGAATTCTTCCCCAAAAAAGTAAGAAGAAAAAATAGAAGAATTATTAGTAAAAGGTCACCAAACATTAAAAATTTCCAGTTCTAGATTTACTTGGTAAGTAAGGGTGTATACATTTATTAAGATATAAGAAGCTAAATTGTGAATTTAAGCTAAGAAACCTTTCAATTTTGTTGATTCTTCTATAAATTATATTTAATAGTATTGTGGTACTTATTAAAATTAAAAGTACAAAAGCTATGAGAATGTGCTCAATCGTCATATTGATAGTCGCCATTAAATTAGGAATTTACTTTGCTACTTTCTTAATAAGCAATTTTCATGACAATTTTTTTTAATTTTTAGATTCTTCGGCAGAAAAAGAATCCTACAGATGACCAGGTAAACTTTATTAGGGTCAAAAAAATATATATGTATTAAATTTAGGCAAGTTAACCATAACAAGGGCATATAACTAAAAGTCGACAGTTTAAAAGTACTCCAATGAATTCAAAATTACAATTAGAGAAAAGTTGGGAGATGGAATTAGAAGATGAATTTGGTAAGGAATATATGCGAAATCTAAGCGCATATCTAAGACAGGAAAAATCAAAAAATAAAATTATTTTTCCTCCTGGTAAAGAAATTTTTAATGCGTTTAATTCAGCTAATTTTAACGATGTAAAAGTTGTAATATTGGGTCAGGATCCTTATCACGGAATCGGACAAGCAAATGGTTTGAGTTTTTCAGTGAACAAGGAAGTAAGAATTCCACCATCATTAGTCAATATTTTTAAAGAACTTGAGTCTGATTTGGGTATCAAAAGACCTAGAAATGGAAATTTAAAAAACTGGAGTGAGCAAGGTGTACTTTTGTTAAACTCAATTTTAACAGTCGAAAAAGGAAAACCTGGTTCACATGCTAATATCGGGTGGGAGAAATTTACAGATCAAATTCTTGTAAGATTGAGTTCAATAGGAAAAAATCTTGTTTTTATACTTTGGGGGAAAAAAGCTCAAGAAAAGATCAAAATCATCAAATTCGAAGATAACTTAATACTTACTAGTTCTCACCCATCACCTTATTCTGCCAGTAAAGGATTTTTTGGTTCTAAACCTTTTTCAAAAACAAATAATTATTTGATCTTGCATAAAATTATGCCGATTGATTGGGATTTAAATAAGTAAGTTAATTAACAAATCTAAACTTTTATAAAAATGCAAAATTATTGTGTTGGGTTTCATGATTCATTCACATTTTACTTTACATGACTGTTTGTATGTTGTTGTCATTTAACAATGAAAAAATAACAAAACTGCGATAAAAAATTAACTAATTAATTTGCATTCAAAACATAATATTTCAAATTA